>OFDI01000019.1_pt1 | contig 45024 bp, 52 predicted proteins | sample 1520301 | NCBI WGS metagenome assembly OFDI01 (sample SAMEA3696446, study PRJEB22514) | metagenome | biome: water; feature: marine; material: hydrothermal vent | place: Pacific Ocean | collected 2014-08-12 | depth 1521 m
GTGAATTTTCAAAGTACGGAACTGAAAAAAGTAAAGGTACAAAAGTTTTTGCTCTTGCCGGAAAAATCAAAAAAATTGGATTGGTTGAAGTTCCAATTGGAATGACTCTTCGCGAAGTTATTTATGATATCGGTGGAGGAATGAAAACGGAAAAAGATTTCAAAGCGGTTTATAAAAAAATAAAAAGGAACAATATGGAAGAAAAAATATTAGCATGCAACAATAAAACTTGTATCAAAAAAGATGAGTGTGAAAGATATAGATTATACAAAGCTGGAGCAAAAGAGTATAAAGCAAATGGTGGAAACGAAAAAAAAGGATGTGGTAAATTTATCAAATCTACTAAGTAATCTATTTAATCCAATGATAATAATATTTTAGCTATAATCCAATCTATTAATAAATTAAATAATAGGAAATATTAAATGGAAAAAGCAAAATATATCTGGATGGACGGCAAACTTGTAAATTGGGATGATGCAAATGTTCATATTCTAACACACACTTTACATTATGGTAATGGTGTTTTTGAAGGGACAAGAGCATATCCTACAAGTAAAGGATTGGCTATTTTTAAACTAAAAGAGCATACAAAAAGACTCTTAAATAGTGCAAAAATAGTAGCTATAAAACCACCTTTTACTCAAGAAGAACTAGAATCTGCTCAAGTAGAACTTCTAAAACAAAATCAATTTAGCGGAAATAGTAGTGTTTATATTAGACCTTTGATATATTTAGGTTATGGAGTTATGGGACTTCATCATGTAAAAGCACCTGTAAATGTATCTATCTCATCTTGGGAATGGGGAGCATATTTAGGTGATGAAGGGCTTGAAAAAGGGATCAAAGTAAAAACTAGCTCAATTGTGAGAAATAGTGTAAAATCAAACTTTGGAAAAGCAAAAGCAGTAGCAAACTATCTAAATTCTCAAATGGCAAAATATGAAGCACTAGAAGCTGGATATGAAGAGGCTTTGATGTTAGATGATAATGGATTTGTAGCTGAAGGTAGTGGAGAGTGTTTATTTATTGTGCGAGATAAAGTGCTAATCTCACCTCCAAATGATAATAGCTTAGAATCTATAACACAATCTACTGTTTTAGAGTTGGCACAAGATTTTGGTATAAAAGTAGAGCGACGACATATCACAAGAGATGAGATATATATCTGTGATGAAGCATTTTTTACAGGAACTGCTGCTGAAGTTACACCTATTAATTCACTTGATAACAGAACTATAGGAAATGGTAGCAGAGGCGATATGACAAAAAAATTGCAATCTGCTTATTTTGATGTAGTATATGGAAGAAATGAAAAATACTTAGATGATTTGACATTTATAAACTAAACACAACAATATATAGATAAAGGGAAAATATGCCAATAGATAATGACTATTTTAAAAATAGACAACAGCAGAACAAAGGTTCAAACAATACAAACAATAATGGGGATTTTCAACCACCATTTGAGACACCAGATATATTTAAAAATTTTGGTAAAAATTCAGGATTTTTTACTATTATAATTATTTTAGTAATTGTTTTTGCTCTTGCTAAACCATTTGTGATCATAAACTCTGGGGAAGTAGGGATAAAAGTAACCACAGGAAAATATGAAACAGATCCATTACAACCAGGATTTCATATCTTTATACCAATTATTCAAAAAGTAATAACTGTAGATACAAAAGTAAGATTGATCAACTACAAATCAAATGAAGCATTAAGTGGGATAGATAGTGGGATCAAAGTAAATCCAGCTATTAATATACTAGATGCAAGAGGATTACCAGTATCAATAGAACTTACAGTTCAATATAGACTTTTACCTCACGGTGCTCCAACTACAATAGCTACTTGGGGATTGTCTTGGGAAGATAAAATTGTAAATCCTGTTGTAAGAGATATTGTTAGAAATGTAGTAGGAAAATACAATGCAGAAGAGTTACCAACCAAAAGAAATGAGATAGCAACTTTGATAGAAAATGGTATAAGAACTCAAATAGAGGGACTTCCAAATAAACCTGTAGCAATCGAATCTGTGCAACTAAGAGAGATAGTATTACCACAAAAAATCAAAGATCAAATAGAGAGAGTTCAAATAGCAAATCAAGAAGCTCAAAGGGTAAAATATGAGGTGCAAAGAGCTAAACAAGAAGCTCAAAAGAAAGCTGCACTAGCTAAAGGGGAAGCTGATAAAGCTAGAATTGAAGCACAAGGTAGAGCTGATGCAGTTACTATTGAAGCAGATGCTCAAGCAAAAGCAAATAAACTAATAGCAAACTCATTGACTACAAATCTACTTAGAATGCAACAAATTCAGGTCCAAGGTAAATTTAATGAAGCTCTAAAAGTAAATAAAGATGCAAAAATATTTTTAACTCCTGGAGGAAGCACTCCAAATATTTGGGTTGATACACAAAGCAAATCAAAGCAAAGTAGTATAAGATAAGATTTTGACAACCAAATTTATAAAATATACTCTAATTGTAATATTAGCAGTTAGTTTATATTTTGTTTGGTTTCAAAAACAAAAATTAGATCATAAAAATCTACAATTAACAAAAAAGATAGAGAAACAAAAACAGAAAATATCAAGTTTAAAACAAACAATATCAGTTTTAAAACAAGAGTTAAATAAAAAACAAAAAATAAAAAAGATTAAACTTGTATTACCAAAAATAGAAAATGATTTTCATTACTCTTGTGATACAAATTTATCAGATTTTGATATAATAAAATCTAAACAAGAAACAAAAAAGAAAAAAGATGATTCTACACAGATTGAGCCTATGATTTTACTAGACCAATCAGAGAAAAAAATAGATGGATTTAAGATAAATCTAAAAACAAAATTTTAAGGGTAAAGATATGATAGATAAAATAGATTTTGATAAACAAGGGGGATTAGTTCCTGTAATAGTGCAAGAGCATAGCACAAATGAGGTGCTTATGCTTGCTTATATGAACAAAGAAGCTTTAGAGCTTACACTTTCTACAAATTTAGCACACTATTTTAGCAGAAGCAAACAACGAATTTGGCAAAAAGGTGAAAGTAGTGGTCATATCCAAAAAGTAAAAAGCTGTATGGTTGATTGTGATAATGATACTATTTTACTAAAAGTTGATCAAGTTGGGGTAGCTTGTCATACAGGACGACATAATTGTTTTTTTACAGATATAAAAACTTCACAAATTATAAGTGATGTAGAGGTAAATCTTGATAATACTTATGGAGTTATCGATACACTTTACCATACTATTGAACAAAGGAAAAATAGCGATCCTGCAAAATCATATACAGCAAAACTTTTAAATGGCAAACAAAACTCAATGCTTAAAAAAATAGTAGAGGAAGCTGGTGAATTTACATTTGCTATAAAAGATGATGATACCAATGAGATCATATATGAGGGTGCTGATTTAGTTTATCACTGTTTAGTAGCATTAGCTAGTAAAAATATATCTGTTGATAGAATAAAACAAGAGTTAGCTAGAAGATTTGGTCTAAGTGGTATAGACGAAAAAAATAGCAGAACAAACTAAAGGTTAAATATGCAATTTTTTGGGAAATACGATACAAAATTTGGTCATGAGTTTTTAACACAAAGTTATCTTTATTTTGGATCTGAAGATATATCAGCTTTGGAGTTTGAAAAACTAATCAAAACACAAAAACTAAGAAAAAAGAATATTGTTGGAACCATTATACTTTATAACCCTTTTTACTACCCTATTGGTTACAATCCAAAACAAAGCTTAGCACAACAAAATTTTAATTTTGATGATGATTTTTGTGAATTGGCAATAGAAAAAGAGATAACTTTATTTAAAAATAGTATCGTAAATTATCCAAACAAAATAGTTGAGATTAAATATCTATTTAACTTAAATACTCACAATATAGATACAAGTGAAAAACTAATATCATTAGATAGTGATCTTGAGATATTAAATACAAATCAGCTTACAATATATGCAAAAGATCTTAACTATCAAGATACAAATAATTTTACTATCGATGGTAAGTTTGTATTTTTTGCTTGGGGAAATAAACTAAATAAAAAAGAGTTTTTATATATCTATGATTATGCTCAAACTATATATGACAAAACAATACAGATGCAAAAGAAAATATCATATATCTATAAACAATCATCAAAAGAACAATTTGCCATAGAAAATCTGCAATTTTTACACCCTATACAAACAGGAAGATTTAAAAGTAATATGCCACTTGCTATAAAAAAACTTTTCTCGACAAATCCACCTCTTCCTACACAATTTGAAGATATAATGAATAACTAAATAGATATTCTATTTACCATTATACTTTTTAGTAGTATCATAATCTTTTATTAGTTTATATGTTGCATGTAAAGTTGCTACAGTCATAGTAGAACTTCCAAATCTACCTTGCATAATCACAGCAGGTATATCAAAAGCTTCACAAAATCTTTTACCATAATCTTTAGATTCTATCACATTTACAAATCCAACAGGAAAAAGTAAAAAAGCTACATTTTTTAGATCTACATCCTCATCAAGTAGTGTATTAATAGCCGCATATATAAAAGTAGGTGCATTACCACAAGCTAATATCATAGGTTGATCTTTATGTTTTTTGATAGCTTCTACTACAGCTGCATAACTTCTTGTAGTTTTATTTTTTTTAGCTTCTTCAAATGTAAAAGGCTCATTGATATAACATATCACTTCATTATCATAAGTATCAAGATAAAACTGACTAAGCCCTACTTTTATCATATTGACATCTACTATAATTTTGGCTTTATTTAATAAAAGATTTTTTATCCTAGCAATAGCATCTTTTGTAAAAAAGATATTATTTAATACTTGTTCAAAGCAAGTAGAGGTGTGAATAAGTCGGCTAATTACCTCTATTTGTTCATCATCAAAATCTTTTGATTTAGGATAGTTTTTTAACTCTTGCTCTATAATCTGAAACGATTTTACTGATATATTAGCACCAATATTTATAGGTGGTTGCTCTTGGACAAATTCTTTATTTTTCATAATCTACTTATAGTGTGATAACAAATCTAGCACCTATAACCCTTCCTTATCTATTTTATATTTTTCGTTAAAAGTCTCAATAGTTCCATTCATATGATTTGCTATAATCTCATGTGTCATAGAATACTCCATTGTTTAAAATTGATTTATTAATTATAGCTTAAAGTAGATTTACCCACACTTTTTATAAGGAACCTAGAATAAATCCTTAAACAAATATATTATTACGATACTATATCAAATCAAACAATAAATGTCAATTATAATTTTAAGTTTTTCTTGATATAATCACTTATGGAGTAATTAACTATGGAAAAAATAATAACAATACAAGATATATATGATTATCTTGATAAATTATCCCCTTTTGATACACAAGAAAAATGGGATAATAGTGGACTTATTGTTGGAAATATGGATGATACTTTTCATAAAGTCTATATTAGTCTTGATCTTGATAAAATTTTGATAAAAAATTGTGATAAAGGAAGTTTGATTATTACACACCATCCGCTTATATTTAGTGGTTTAAAACAAATAAACTATGATAGCTATAGCACAAAACTTTTAAGACTAATTATAAAAAAAGATATAAAAATTATCTCGATGCATACAAATATAGATAAAAGCCATCTTAATAGATATGTATTTGAAAAAATATTAGGATTTGAAGTTACTAAAGAGTTAGATTTTATATGTTATGGTAAGATAAATATCAATTTCAATAGCTTATGTAGGCTTATCAAAGAGAGATTAAATCTTGATGTCTTGCATACTGTAAAAGCGAAAGAAGATATAAAAACTATAGCATTAACTACTGGATCTGGTGGATCACTTTTACCATATATAAAAGCTGATTGTTTTTTGACAGGTGATATAAAATATCATGAAGCAATGGAAGCACAAAGTAGAAAAATATCAATTATTGATATAAAACACTATGAAAGTGAAATACATTTTAGCCCCTTAATGATGGGATTGTTAAGAAATTATTTGAAAAAAAATAAAATAAAAGGTATAATAGCAACTTCAAAAAATCCATTCGAGTATAAATAAAAGGAAAACCATTGAAAAAAGATTTAGCACAACTTGTAAAATTGTCAAAATTTGATGTAGAGATCAGCGAATTTGAACCAAAAATAGAGAAAGAAAATGATAAATTAAAAATATTTTTATCAACTGTTTCAAAACTAAATGAACAAATTGATCAGCTTTATGTTGAAATAGATGAATTAAAAAACAAAAGAATTAAAAACGATATCCATCTAAAAGAGTTATCTGATAAATTAAATGAAATTGATTCTAAAAGCAATATTGTAAAAACAGAAAAAGAGATTAAAGCTTTACAACTAGAAGAGGAAATAGCAAAAGAACAAATCAATTTTGCAAATGATGAGATAGTAAGATTAGATAATCTAATAGAGGTAAAAAAAGAGGAACTTCAAGAGCTTAAAGATCAGTTAGCACAAGAGGAAGAGGAAGTTAAAGAGTTAAAAGCTCAAGTTGAACAAACAATAGAAGAGTTTAATACATCAAGAGCTAATATTGCTCAAGAAAGATCAAAACTTTTTGAAACTATTGATAGTAAAGTTTTGGTATTTTATGAAAAAATAAGAAGATGGGCAAAAGAAACAGCAGTTGTTCCTGTAAAAAATCAAGCTTGTTTTGGTTGTCATATGAAACTTCAAGATAGAGTATATTTTGAATTTATTCATAGTGATGAGATCAAAACTTGTCCAAACTGTGGAAGAATTATATATTTAGAAGAAATCAGCGAAGAAAACTAAATATTTATCTATAATGTTTAAATATATATACTATACAGTAGCTTTAGTTATATATATTTTAACATTGCCCTACTTATATTTTAAATCTAAAAATATAAAATATAAAATCTCAATACCAGCAAAGTTTTTTTTAAAAAATAATCCAAAATTTCAACCAAATAAAATCTGGTTTCATAGCTGTTCTCACGGCGAAACAAATTCACTACAACCATTGTTTGATATGTTTGATAAAAATAATATTAATCTATCAGTTATGACAAACACAGGATTTGAACAAGCTAAAAAAATTGGTATCAAAAATATTAGATATCTGCCTTTTGAGATATTTTTACCTTTTTGGATAACTAAACAAAAACTTCTTATTGTTACAGAAGCGGAACTTTGGTATATGCTATTTTTAGTAGCAAAATCTAAAAATATCCCAACTGTTTTGATAAATGCAAGAATTAGCGATAGGTCATATAAAAATTATCAGAAATTTAGTTTTTTGTATAAACATATTTTTCAAAATATAGATAAAATCTTCGCACAAACAAGTATTGATAAACAAAGATTAGAGAGTTTAGGTGCAAAAGATGTAACTGTAGCTGGTAATATTAAACTATATCAAATACCAACAATAACTAAAGAGTATAAAAAACCTAATAAAACTATTTTCACTGCTGGTAGCACACATCAAGATGAAGAGATTTTGATATTGGATTCATTTGATTTTAATAATAAAAACAATAAGCTAATCATTGTGCCTAGACACCCTGAAAGATTTGATGAGGTATATAATATTTTAAAAAAAAGATACCAAAATAGTAATATCACATATCATAAATTTTCACAACAAGAGAATTTTAATAGCGATATAATTTTAATCGATAAAATGGGGGAACTAAACAATATCTATGCTATAAGTGATGTGGTAATTTTAGGCGGTAGTTTTATTGCTGATGCTGGTGGACATAATCCTGTTGAACCTGCATTTTTTAAAACAAAGCTGATAAGTGGAGAAACGATATTTAATCAAAAAGCTCTTTTTGAGTATATAGATAATTGTTATTTGATTTCAAATAATCAACTAAAAGATAAGCTACATAATATAGATCAGTTAAAAAATAGCTCTTTATCTAATAATATTCACAATGACATAATCAAACAATATATTCATTCAAAGCTAAACTAAATAAGCTATCCTATTGCTTATGCAAATAATTAAGATTTACCAAAGTATCTACAAGCTCCCTAAAAACAGGAACTGCAGAATTTGAAGCATAATAATAATACCAATGCTCTCCACGGTTTACAGGATTATTTACCATCACACCAATAGTATATTTTGCACCTTTATCATCGTTGACAAATCCAAAAAATGAACTAATATATTTTCTTTGATAACCTTTTTTACCACCAGATACATTTGCTGTCCCTGTTTTACCACCTATTTGCAACCCTTGAATATCAGCTTTTTTACCTGTTCCCTCTTTGACCGTATCTATTAAAAGCTGTTTCATTTTATTAGCTGTAGATAATTTTATCACTCTTTGTTGATTATTTTTTTTACAACCATCTACACTAATACAAGGGGTTGATTCAATTCCATCATTATTAAAAGCACTATATGCTTTTAGAAGTTGCATAAATGTAACAGTGATCCCTTGCCCATAAGAATCTGTTGCTTTAAAAATATTATCTTTACCTTTACTTTGACCAGCTTTATATTGATAAAGTTTGTGAATTAGCCCTTTTTTCTCATAAGGTAGATCTATACCTGTTTTTTTGGATAAACCAAATCTTTTAAATCCCTCATATATCTGTGTAGCAGTCAATCTTTGAGCAAGTGTTAAAGTTCCAATATTACTAGAATCTACAATAATATCTTTAAGTGTAATATAATGCTTTTTAAAATGATGATCATCTCTAATTGTCCATTTACCCAAATGGTATCTACCTTGTGGGTATTCCCCATTTTTATTTTTTTTACCCTTATTATGAGCATATATAAGCTCTGAAGATGTCACTTTATTGGCATCTATTACCAAAGATATAGATATAGGCTTTACAACTGATCCTGGTTCATATTGATACTCAATAGCATTAACATTTAGATTTGGTATATCTTTTTGTAAAATATTATCTGGGTTAAATCTATTTGATGAAGCTAAAGTTATAATCTTACCTGTTTGACTTTGCATAATAGCTACTATTATCTCATCTGCTTCTAGTTTGGTTTTATATCTATCTAAAATAAGCTCAATATTTCTTTGCAGTTTTAGTGGTATATTTAGTTTAATATTTCGACCATCTTTTCTTTTAACAATTTTTGAATCTTTGTTAAAAATAATATATGACAATATATCACGATCCCCTTTTAGAAGCCCATCTCTCATATTGTTTAGCTCTTTGTTATAATATCTTTCTATCCCTTTTATACCATTTAATTTTGTTTGCCCTTTTTTATTCTCTTTTTTTCTGACATATCCAACAACAGGAGTAAGGGTATCTTTATATAGATATACTCTTTTCTCACCACTTTCTTTAATATCTAATCCATGAACGATTTTATTTCCATTAATCTTAATCGCTTTAAATACACCTAGTCGTCTTAATTTATATTTTAATTCATGTAGATTTTTTGCATCCCTTGATGAGATATTATAAGATAAAATGATATTTTTTTTATGTTTTTTTCTATTTTTAGTAATCTTTTGCTGAATCTTTTTAACAGGAATATTGCTATACAATGAAAAAAGTGTCACAAAAAGTTTCTCTTTATCTTTATCTAAACATCTAAGATCAATACTAGCTTTAAATAGTTTTTTAGAAGTAGCAATTTTAAAATTGTCAGAACTTAAAATATCTCCCCTTATAGCTAAATCATTACTTGAGCTTTGTAAGTTAGGTATTCTTCTAGGTTTTGTTTGGGTATTTCGTATAGAGTTTAAAAAGATTAATAAAGCACAAATAATAAAAAACAACAATAACCCTAGCTTTTTAATTCTTCTTTTTTGTTGTTGTTCATTTTTAGACATCTATACCTCTTCTCAGCAAATTAAACTATTTTTTTAGATATACTTATAACCAAATTTATAAAGGATATATCAAGGTGTATTTTATCAAAAAACAGTTTAAATCATTTGTTCAAGATAGCAATCCAGATTATTTTTTACTGATTTTAGTTTCACTACTTATGACTATAGGGATTTTATTTTCATATTCATTATCAATATATACTGTGAATTATTATGATTATAATCAATTTCATTTTTTTATCAGAGAGTTTTTATCAGGGATCTTAGCTATTTTGATTATGTGGACTTTTGCACATCTAAATCCTGATAAAACTTTACCCAAAGTTGGATGGAGTTTGTTTGGTATATTTTTTTTTCTTATGGCAGTAATGCCGTTTTTGCCAGAATCACTTGTCACAAAAGCAGGTGGTGCTAGTAGATGGATAAGATTGCCTGGATTATCACTATCTCCAATAGAGTTTTTTAAAATAGGTTTTATCTATTTTTTAGCAGATTCATTTCAAAGAATATTAATGCAACACAATAATGTGCCATTTTTAAAAGAGCTAAAACTACTTTTGCCTTATGGTGTAGTATTTTTAATAGTTGTTTTTCTTGTAGCAGTGTTACAAAAAGATTTAGGGCAAGTTGTTGTTTTAGGCGGAATACTTACTGTATTGCTAATGTTTGCCAATAGAAGTTATAAACTTTTTGCATTTCTTATTGGGATTGTTATTTTTGGGGTTGTTATTTTAGTAGTAATAGCCCCACATAGAATATTAAGAATCCAAACTTGGTGGAGTGGTATCCAAGATAGTATGTTGTCACTACCTTTTGTGCCAGATTTTGTAGCTCAAGCTTTAAGAGTCAAAGATGTGCCTGAGCCATATCAAGTGTTAAATTCACTAAGTGCTATCTATCATGGTTCATTATTTGGAACAGGTATAGGCTCAGGTGGTTTAAAACTTGGATTTTTAAGTGAAGTTCATACAGATTTTGTTTTAGCAGGTATTACTGAGGAGATAGGTTTTTTAGGATTATGTGTTATTGTGCTTTTATTTACAATGATACTAATAAGAATTTTTAAAATTAGCAGAAGAGTGCAAAGCACAAAATATCATCTTTTTACTTTAGGTATTGGACTTATGATAATATTCGCTTTTTTGATCAACTCTTATGGAATATCAGCAATTATTCCTATAAAAGGGATAGCTGTTCCTTTTCTAAGTTATGGGGGAAGTTCCTTGATATCAAATGCTATTGCTATTGGATTAGTTTTATCTATTAGCAATAAAATGCCAAAAGAGGCTAAAATATGAATACGATAGTTGTTACAGGTGGGGGAACAGGCGGTCATCTAAGTGTTGCAAGAGCTTTTATAAAAGAGCTTCACCAAAGAGGCTATAAGATTATATTTATGGGCTCAACAAAAGGAGCAGATAAAGCTTGGTTTGAGGATGATAATACCATATATAAAAAATATTTTCTTGATACAAAAGGGGTGGTGAATCAAAAAGGATTAGGTAAAATTATCTCTTTACTTATGATACTAAAAGCGGTAGTTAAATCGATTTTGATTTTTAGAAAATATAATGTTTCAAAAATCATAAGTGTTGGTGGTTTTAGTGCAGCACCTGCATCTTTTGGTGCTATTATAACCAAAAGAGATTTTTATATTCACGAACAAAACTCTATAATGGGCAAACTCAATAAAATCACCTCCAAATATGCCAAATATCTTTTTAGCTCTTATGATAGTAGCTGTGATATTAAAGATTATCCTATTTCACAAGAGTTTTTTCAAAAAGCAAGGGTGCGAGAAAATATCAAAACTGTCATATTTTTAGGTGGTTCGCAAGGAGCAAGAGCTATTAATGATTTTGCCTTAGAAATAGCTTCATTATTAGTGAAAAACAATATTAAAATTATCCATCAAGCAGGTCGGTTAGATTTTCAAAGGGTGCAACAAAAATATAAAGATCTCAATATAGAAGCTGATGTTTTTGATTTTACTACAAATCTTTTAGAAAAAATGGATCAAGCAGATTTTGCTATTAGCAGAGCTGGTGCTAGCACACTTTGGGAGTTAAGTGCTATAGGTTTGCCTACACTATTTATCCCTTACCCTTATGCTGCTGCTAATCACCAATACTACAATGCAAAATTTTTAGAGGATCAAAATTTATGTTTTATCAAAAACGAAAAAGATCTTACTATTAAAGATTTTGAAGATATATTAAAATCAGATATCCAAACTATAAGTAAAAATCTAATCAAAACTATTAAACCAAATGGTGTAAAAAGTATAATCGATAAAATTTTAGAATCTCAGGAGCAAAAATGATAAACTTAGTATCGTTACAATTTAAAACAACAAACTGTTTCCAAACCAATTTAGAGAAATTGATAAGCTTAATAAAAAAAGCACCAAAAGACTCTTTTATAGTAGCTCCTGAAGTATGCCTTACAGGTTTTTCTTATGATAATATGGATAAAGCTGTAGAGTTTTCATATAAAGCAATAGATATACTTAAAAATCTATCAAAAGATAAGAAAATAACACTTACTATGATAAGCAAAAAAGATAATCAGTTTTTTAATACTATCTATTTCTTCCATAAAAACAATATAGTTCATACACAATCAAAATATAAATTATTTCCACTAGATTTAGAGAAAAAATATTTTACACCAGGAGATTGGGAAGATATAAAGATTTTCAATATAGATGGTATCAAAATAGCTATGCTTATATGTTTTGAGATAAGATTTACAACACTATGGGAAAAGCTAAAAGGTGCTCAAATTCTAATCATACCTGCTATGTGGGGTAAAGCAAGAAAAGAGCAACTAGAGATATTTTTAAAAGCTTTAGCTGTTACAAATCAATGTTTTGTTTGTGCAAGTAATAGTGCCAATGATGATATGGCAAAAAGTAGTGGAATTATTGGGCCTTTTGGAGATAGTTATTTTGATGATAGAAAAAATATCTTAATTAAACAAGTTGATCTAAAAGAGGTAAAAAAGATGCGAAAATATATAGATATTGGGATTAAAGATTAAATATTATATAATAATAGATATATCAAACAAAAAGAGGCGATAATATGAAATTCTTAGATGTAAAAACAGATTATGCTTTTAAAAAAGTTTTTGGTTCAAATGAAAATAAACCATTACTTATTAGATTCTTAAATAGTGTAATAGTATTTAATGATAATGCAAAAATAAAAGATTTAACTATTGAAGATCCTTATAATATACCTATGTTAAAAGGGATGAAAGATAGCTTTGTAGATGTAAAAGCAGTCTTAGATAACGATACAAAAGTTATAATCGAGATGCAAGTTTTAAATCATAAAGGTTTTGAGAAAAGAGTGCTTTATAATATGGCAAAAAACTACTCTATGCAACTTCATAAGTCAGAAGATTATCATCTTTTAAATCCTGTGATTGCTTTAAGTATAGTTGATTTTATTATGTTTGAAGATAGCAATAAAGTTATAAATAATTTTAAACTATTAGAGAAAGAAGAATTTATAAATTATAGTGATGATATAGAACTTATATTTATAGAGCTTCCAAAATTTAATAAAGAGCTAAATCAACTAAAAACTCTTCAGGAAAAATTTATATACTTTATCAAACACTCAGATAATTTAACTCTAATACCAAAAGAATTAGAGGATATAAAAGATGCTTTAGCAACTATCAATGAAGCTACTTTAACACCAGAAGAGTTAGAGTTACAACATAAAAGAAAAGAGTTTATCTATATTCAAAAATCATCTATTGACTTAGCACAAGAAAAAGGTTTTGAGCAAGGTGTTGAAAGAGGAATTGAAAAAGGACTAAAACAAGGAATTGAGCAAGGAATTGAGCAAGGAATTGAACAAGGGATTGAACAAGGAATAGAGCAAGGGATTTTATCAGTTGCAAAAAATTCAATATCTCAAGGGCTTGATAATCAAACTATATCAACAATTACTGGTTTAGAAATAGATCAAATAGAAAACTTAAGAGAATAATTTAGGTTCTATAATGTCAGATTTTAAAAATGCAATAGTTTTAACAGGTGGTATCGCAACAGGTAAAAGCACTGTAGCATCACTATTTAATCTTAGTGGTTTTCTTACTATAGATGCAGATAAAATTGCTCATACTATTTTAGATAACCACTATAATACTATTGCCAATATGTTTGGTAGCAAATATATAAAAAATCAAAAAGTATTAAGAAAAGAGTTAGGCAATCTTATTTTTAATAATATTGAACAAAAACAAAAACTAGAAAATTTTATACATCCACTTATAAAAGAACAGATTATTCAACAATCAAAAATATTTGAAGCAAACAATAAACCATATTTTATAGATATACCACTATTTTTTGAGACCAAAAATTATAATATTAAAAGATCTCTTGTTGTATATACTCCTAAAGATATTCAAATACAAAGATTGATCAAAAGGGATAATTGCACAAAAGATGAGGCTAAAACAAAGATAAACAACCAAATGGATATAGAGCAAAAAAAAGCTCTTGCTACTTATATAATAGACAATAGCAAAAATCTTACCCATCTACAAAATGAGTGCGAGAGAATAAAAAAGGAAATTTTATGATATATACCAAATATGATGCAAGTGGAAATGATTTTATTATCTTTCATACTGATATTCAAAAAGATTATTCACAACTAGCTATAAAGTTATGTGATAGAAAAAATGGTATTGGAGCAGATGGATTAATAGTGATAGTTCCACATAAACAATACGATTTTCAATGGTTATTTTATAATAGTGATGGAAGTGAAGCTTCTATGTGTGGTAATGGAACTAGAGCTTGTGCTCACTATGCTTACAACCATAACTTAGCTTTACAAAAGATGAGATTTCTCACAGGTGCAGGGGTGATTGAGTGTGAAGTAGATGAAGATATAGTTCAAACATCTATGACCAAACCTATAGAGATAAAAAAACCTTTTGAGGATGAAAATCTATTATGGTGGCAAGTTGATACAGGTGTGCCACATCTTGTAACAATAGTAGATAATTTAGAGCTTTTTGATCTAAATTTATGTGCTACTATGCGATATAGATATGATGCAAATGTCAATTTTGCAATGGTAAAAGATAATAAACTTTATGTAAGAACTTATGAAAGAGGAGTAGAGGGTGAAACACTAGCTTGTGGAACAGGTATGGTTGCCTCTTTTTTAAGAGCTTTAGAGTTAAATCTAATTTCACCATCTATAAATGTTTATCCAAAAAGTGGTGAAGAGTTAACTATAACAAAAACAAACGATAAACTACTTTTTAAAGGTAAAGTTATAAAAGAGTTTGAAAAAGAGATATAGCAGATGAAATTTTGGATTGTAAAAGCATTTTTTTTAGTATCATTATTAGGAAGCACAACATTTCCTAAAGTTTACTATAGTTTTAAAAATCCTATTACAATGAAAGCATATTTTTTTAACCATATGGCACTTATGGTTATAAAAGAAAACAATAAAATCTTACAAGATAGAAAATTTATAAAATCATTCTTTTTTCTAAAAGATCAACCAAGATATAAAAACTCTGATAAATTAAAAAGATTTAAACAAATAGAAAAAAAATACAACCTAACCTCCAAAGATAAATATGATAAATTTCTAAGAAGAATAGATATTGTCCCTGTATCTTTAGTAATCACTCAAGCAGCTATAGAAAGTGCTTGGGGTAAAAGTAGATTTTTTAAAGAAGCAAATAATATTTTTGGGCATTGGACATGGACAGGCAAAGGTTTAGTTCCCAAAGATAGAAAAGCTGGATTGAAACATAAAATCAAAATCTATGATAGTTTGGAAGATTCGATTAGAGGATATCTACTTAACCTAAATGTAGGACATAGCTATAAAAAATTTAGAGCAAAAAGGGAAAGATTAAGAAAAGAGGGCAAAATATTATCAGGTATAGCTCTTGCTCCAACACTTACAAACTATTCTGAACTCAAAGAGCAATACACAAAACTTTTGGTTAGAATGATAAAACAAAATAAGTTAGAGAATTACGATCGATGAAAACAAATATATTTTCTTTTTTGATATTAATATCTATATTATTTTTAAATGGATGTAGTAATAAAAATCAAGTCCAAAAAATAAATACAACCAAACAAATAGATACAAACAGCACAATATCTGAAGATAATCAAGATGAGGAATTAGATAGTTTTGATGATGAGTTTGATGAACCTGAAGCAAAAAAAGATGATGATCCATTTAAAGGATATAATATAATGATGACAAATTTTAATGACAAATTTTATACTTATGTTTTTAATCCTGTAGCAAGAGGTTACAAAAAAATCACAAATGATGATGTTAGACAAAGTGTAAGAAATTTTTTCGATAATCTTATGTATCCAATTAGATTTATAAATAATCTACTTCAAGGTAAAATCAAAAATGCTACTGAAGAAACAGGAAGATTTATAGTAAATACCACAGTTGGTATATTTGGGTTATTTGATCCTGCTAAAAAATATCTTGGATGGGAAGAGCATAAAGAGGATTTTGGACAAACATTAGGTTATTGGGGAGTTGGTTCTGGACCATATATTGTATTACCAATTTTAGGTCCATCAAATGCAAGAGATATGTTTAGTATCTATCCTGATTATACTATCAATCCTATAGATTATAATAAACATAGAGCTTATAATTTCAGTCATAGTTCAAAACAATCACTAAAACTTACAGTATTTAAAGAAACAAATGAGCAATCTTATAGGGCAGATCAATATGATGAGATTAAAAAAGATGCCGTTGATCTTTATCCATATCTAAAAAATATCTATACACAACATAGAGAAAAACTAATCAAGGAGTAAAAAATGTTAAAAATTTTAATCAGTATGTTTATTGTATTTAATCTATATGCAAATCAATTAGATACAATCCAATCAGATTTTACAACCACTATAGATAAAGTTGTCAAAATAGTTAAAAACAAATCTGTGCCAAAAGATATAAGAAATGACAAGATTGTATCTTCTATTAGCCCACTATTTGATTTTAAACTAATGGCAAAACTAAGCTTAGGTAGAGTTTGGAGAACTATGTCAAAATCTCAACAAAAAGAGTTTGTAAAATTATATGTAAATAGGATGAAAAAATCTTATTCATCAAAAGTAGATAAATATACAGATGAAAAGATCATCATCAATAATATCAAACAAATAAAATCAACAAGAGTGATATTAAATACAAGTTTAGTAGGTAAAGATAGTAATTTAGAAGTTGTTTATAAATACTATAAACCAAAAAAACAAAAACCAAATAAAAAAAGATGGCTTATATATGATGTAGTAATCTCTGGAGTAAGTATAATCAAAGCTGATAGAAAACAATTCTCAGAGGTATTGCAAGATTCATCTATAGATGAGCTTATCAAGAAACTAAAAAAGTAAAATTATATGTTAAACAATCTATACTCTAATATTATTTTAAAATATCCTAAAAAAGTTTTATTATTAACTATTACTATTATAATTATCTTAGGCTCTTTTGCACTAAGATTAGATATAGATGCAAGTGCTCAAACACTTTTAGTAGATGGGGATAAAGATTTAGCTTTCTCAAGAAAGATGAGCAATAGATATAAAACTCCAGATTTTTTAGTAGTAACATTTACCCCTAAAACTGATCTTTTATCAAAACAATCTATAAACACTATAAAACAATTATCAAAAGATCTAAACAGTATAGATTTTGTAGATAATACCACATCAATTATAAATGTGCCACTTCTACAAAGTCCACCTAAACCACTACAAGAGTTACTAAAAAAAATACCAACATTACTATCAAAAGATACAAATTTATCTTTGGCAAAAAAAGAGTTTCTCAATAGTGCCATATATAAAAACAATCTAGTAAGTGATGATTTCAAAACAACAGCTATTTTAGTAAATCTAAAACCTGATCTAAAATATAAAAATTTTTTAGAAAAGAAAAAAACAATAACTTCACCAAAACAACTAAAGAAATTTAATAAAGAGTTCAAACAATACAGAGATATAAGAAGAGAGTATATCCATAAAAATATCATCAAAATAAGAGAAGTTTTAGCCAAATATAAAAAAGATGCAACACTTCATCTAGGTGGGGTGGATATGATTGCTGATGATATGGTTAATTTTGTCCGAAGTGATCTTGAAACTTTTAGTTATGTTGTATTTGCTCTAATGATTATAATATTATATATTCTACTTAAAGAGATCAAATGGGTATATATTCCTATTTTTATATGTGTAGTATCTATAATTGCTACAAGTGGAATATTGGGATTGTTTGGATGGGAGATAACTGTAATATCCTCAAATTTTATATCACTACAACTGATTATGACTATGTCTTTAGTTGTTCATCTTATGATAAAATATAGAGAGTTACTTTTAAATAATCCTAATATGGAGCAAAAAGAGTTAGTTTTTCAAACAGTAACATCTATGGCAAAACCATCATTTTTTGTAGTGATCACTACTATTGCTGGATTTAGTTCATTAGTTTTTAGCAGTATTTTACCTGTGATGAATTTTGGATGGATGATGAGTATGGGTATAGCTATATCTTTAGTGCTAACTTTTATACTATTTCCAACTATACTAATTTTACTTCCAAAAAAATATTTAACAATACCAAAACAAAATAAAACACCATTTACTGCACATATATCAAATATAGCTATAAACTATAAAAAAACTATTATTATTTTATCTTTAATAGTTGTATATTTTTCACTTACAGGTGCAAATAGATTATTTGTTGAGAATAGTTTTATAAACTACTTTAAACAAAATACTGAGATATACAAAGGGATGAAACTTATAGATCAAAAATTAGGGGGAACTACACCTTTAGATATTATTATAACTTTTAAAGATGAACCAAAAACAATAAAAGATACAGAAGTAACATCTAGTGATGATGAACTAGATAGTTTTGATGATGAATTTACAGATGATAGTTCAGATACTACATATTGGTTTACAAAAGCTAAGATGGATAAAATAAGAAAAATTAGCAACTATTTAGATAGTCTGCCTCAAATAGGAAAAGTTATATCATTAGCTACACTTGATGAGGTTGGAAAAGTTTTAAATGATGGAAAATATTTAGATAGTTTTGAGTTAGCTTTATTAAATAAAAAATTACCACAAAAATATAAAAAAATACTTCTATCACCTTATGTAGATATAGAAGCAAATCAAATAAGAATCTCTACTAGAATAATAGATTCACTACCCAATCTAAGAAGAGATAAGCTTATCAAAAAAATAGATCATGATCTATCTGAAATGCTAAATCCCAAATATGAAACATATAAACTTACAAATCTTTTAATACTATATGATAATATGCTTCAATCTTTATTTCATTCACAAATAGAAACATTAGGGGTGGTCGTTGTTATATTATTTTTGATGTTTTTACTTCTATTTAGAAATATAATTATTGCTATTTTAGCACTTATTGCAAATATTGTTCCTGTAGGAGTGATATTTGGTTTTATGGGATGGATGCATATTCCACTTGATATGATGACTATAACTATTGCTGCTATTAGTATGGGGATTGCCGTTGATGATACTATACATTATATCCATAGATTTAAAGATGAATACAATAAAACAAAAGATTATACACTAGCACTAAAAAATTCACACAAAAGTATAGGAACAGCTATGTTTTATACATCTGTGATTATTATGGTTGGATTTTCAGTTTTAATATTATCAAATTTTATACCAACTATATATTTTGGTATTTTGACACTTATTGCTATGTTTATGGCGATTATTGCTGATCTACTTTTGATGCCTGTGCTATTGTTAATATTTAAACCACTAAAGGATAAAAATTTATGAATATACTAATACCTGTAGATGACAATGATTTTGAAGAGGCTAAGATTACACTAATAGATAACCTAAAATATTGGGTATTTATCAAACACAATGAGGGACAAATAGAACAATATGAGTTTTATAAATCAAAAGATGAGATAAAAGAGTTTATCGATATTGTGATTTTAAAAAATGACAAAGAGTATATCTGGCCATTTATAGAAGAAAACATAGCTATACTTATAGCTCCACTTCAAAGATATATTGAAGATATTATTGAAGCTTATATGTTTAAAGAGTTACACGATATAAATATCTAAGATTTTATCTCGTCTAAAAACTCTTCTATTTTATATCTACTTCTATACTCTTGACTCATTAGATGAATTAATATATCACCCAAATCAATAATAGTCCAATCATCAGAATCATCTATTCTTAAAAACTCTTCACCCATTGGTTTTAATATATCTTTTAGATAATTTACCAATGAAAAAGCATGTTTGTTATTTAATGTTGTAGCTATTACAACTGTATTTACGATATAGTTTTGACCCTCAAGATCTATACTTTGTATATCTTGAGCTTTTTTTTCATCTAATATATCTATAATTTTTTTAATTCTTTGTTCCAAAATTATTTTACCTTTGTTTTTTATTTTATAATATACCCAAATTTTTACTAAATTTCGTTGAACTTCTATAATTAGTTACTAATTTATCAAAAATTATTAAAAATTTAGATATAATAATACCAAATTGAAAAGGAAAATCTATTTTGACAACAAAAGATATTTTATTAGAATTACAAAAAGATGTTACATCTAATGATTATGAACGATTTATTAAACAATTAGTTTATAAAAAATCAAGTTCAAGTGATGAGTTAGCTGTTTTTGAAGTTCAAAATAAATTTATCGCTAATTATATCAAAACCAAATTTTCATCAAATATACAACAAATATTTGAAAATAAAAAAGGTATCAAACCAACTATTGAGATTAAAATCACAGGTGAAAGAAGAAGAAGTAAAAAAGAGATTTTAGATAACTCAATCAAATCTAATAGTGAAAATACAACCTTACTAAACCCATCTTTTACATTTGAAGCTTTTGTCGTTGGTAGTTCAAATCAGATGACTTACAATGCTTCAACCGCAGTTGCTAACAAACCTGGTATATTATATAACCCTTTATTTATTTATGGTGGCACAGGACTTGGAAAAACTCACTTACTACAAGCTATAGGTAATGATGCTATCGAAAAAGGTAAAAGTGTGATCTATGTGACAAGTGAACAATTTATGAATGCTTTTACATTTGCTATTAAAAGTAATAATATGGAACAGTTCAGAAATACATATAGAAATTGTGATCTTCTTTTAATAGATGATATTCAGTTTTTAAGTGGTAAAGAGGGGACTCAAGAGGAGTTCTTTCACACTTTCAATGAACTTCACACAGCAAAAAAACAGATTGTTATGACAGCTGATAAACTTCCATCACAAATTGCAGGACTTGAAGAGAGATTAAAAAGTAGATTTGAATGGGGACTTATGGCAGATATCAAAGTTCCTGAGCTTGAAACAAAAATAGCTATTATTGAGAAAAAAAGTGAATTAAACGGTATCCATCTAAGCAAAGATATTATAAATTATATAGCTACAAATTTTGATAATTCTATTAGAGCAATAGAGGGTGTTTTAATCCAAATAAGAGCAACAGCTGATCTTTTAGGCCAAGAGATCACTATAGATCTAGTTCAAAATCTATTAAAAGAGCAAATAAAAGAGATCAAAGAGAATATAAAACTATCAGATATTATAAATATCATAGCAAAAGAGTTAAATATCAAACCAAGTGATCTTAAAACTAAAAGAACATCAAAAGTTGTTAATGCAAGAAGAATCATAATCTACCTAGCAAGAGAGCTTACACACAACTCTATGCCAGATATTGCTAAAAATCTAGGTATGAAAGATCACAGTGCTGTGTCAAAAAATTACACAAAAGCAAATGAATTAATCGAACAAGATGAAAATTTTAGATTATTACTAGAAAATCTAAAAAATAAATTTGTAAATAAGGATTTTTAGGATGATATAAAAATTTGATGTGAATAGATGTGAATAAATATTGTTTTTTGTCACATAGTTAAAAGACCAAATTATAGGTCAAAATAGATTATTTTCATCTATTCACATAGACTACTATATCTACTAAAAAAATTAAAAAAGAGGGAAAAATGAAATTTACAATCAACAAACAACAAATTGAAAATATAGTTTCTTCAATGCAACCATTTTTAGAAAAAAAAGATGCAAGTGCAATAACTTCACATATATATTTAGAAGTTGTTAACAATAAACTTAATCTAAAAGCTACTGATTATGAGATGGGATTAGAAGCAAATATAGATGATATTACTGATTATGAAGATGGTAAAGCTACAGTAAATGGAAGTAATCTTCTAAATATTATAAGAAGACTAAAAAATGATAATATTAATTTTGAGATATTAAATAACAATCTTAAAATAAATCAAAATAAATCAAGTTTTAAACTACATATGTATGATGCAAATGAATATCCATCTTTTCCTAATCTAAATGATCTAAAAAAATTAGATATAAATATAGTAAATTTAATAGATTCTATAAAAAAGATAACTCCAACTATAGATAATAGCAATCCAAAATTTGAACTAAATGGTGCTTTAATAGATATCAAATCAAATAAGATTAATTTTGTAGCTACAAATACTAGAAGATTAGCTATTTCACATTTAGAAAATATAACCAATGAAGAAAATCAAATTATTATCCCTAAAAAAGCAATCATAGAAATACAAAAACTTTTCTTTGATAATACTAAAATAAAATTTGATAATACAAATTTAGTATTATCAAATAGTAATATTAATTTTTTCACTAAACTAATCAATGGTAAATTTCCTGATTATGAAAGAATTATACCAAATAATTTAAAATATAGTTTTACTTTACCAAAAGCAAGTTTAATAGAATCTGTTAAACTTGTAACATCGTTAAAACCAAATGTAAAAATTACATTTTCTTCTGATAATATTTTATTTGAAAGTGTTGATGAAGATAGTGAATCAAAAACACAAATAGATATAAATCTAAATATAGATCAATCTTTTTATATAGCAGTAAATAGTAAATATCTACTTGATTTTTTAACATCATCAGTAAATGAAAAGATAACTATAGGATACAATGAACCAAATCTACCATTTTATCTTGAAGATAAAAAATTTATAACAATAATAATGCCAGTTACACTATAAAAGGAAAATTATGAATAACGAATATGGAGCAAGTAATATTAAAGTCCTAAAAGGACTAGAAGCAGTTAGAAAAAGACCAGGTATGTATATCGGATCTACTGATGAAAGAGGATTACATCACTGCGTTTATGAAGTTGTAGATAACTCTATAGATGAAGCAATGGCAGGATATTGTGATACTATTAAAGTAACTATTACTAAAAATAAAACTGTTATAGTAAGTGATAATGGAAGAGGAATACCTACAGATATACACCCAGTAGAAAAAATAAGTGCAGCTACTGTTGTTCTTACAGTTTTACATGCTGGTGGAAAATTTGATAAAGATACATATAAAGTATCAGGTGGTCTTCATGGTGTTGGGGTTTCTGTTGTAAATGCTCTTTCATCTGAACTTAAAATGACTATTTATAGAGATGGAAATATTTATTATCAAGAGTTTTCTAAAGGTATCCCAAAAGCTCCTTTAGAGATAATAGGAACTTCTAAAAAAACAGGAACAACAATAGAATTTTTACCTGATGATACTATTTTTGAAACTGATGAATTTTCTTTTGAAACATTAGCTAAAAGATTTAGAGAAGTAGCATATCTAAATCCTAAAATCACAATAGAACTCAAAGATGAAAGAGATGGTAAAAAAGAGGTTTACCATTTTGAAGGTGGTATTGCACAGTTTGTAACAGATATGAACAAAGGGATAGCTATTACTCAACCTATATCGTTTAGTGTAGCTGAAGATGGAGTTGAAGTAGATATTGCTTTACTTTATAATGATTCTTATATAGAAAAAACTCAATCATTTGTAAATAATATTAGAACAATAGATGGTGGAACTCATGAATCTGGATTTAAAGCTGGACTTACAAGAAGTATAGTTAAATATGTAAGAGAAAATGCAAAAGCAAGTGAAAAAGATACAAAAATTACAGGAGATGATGTTAGAGAAGGACTTATAGCAGTAGTAAGTGTAAAAGTTCCTGAACCTCAATTTGAAGGGCAAACAAAATCAAAACTTGGAAGTAGTTATGTAAAACCAATATGTCAAAAACTTACAACTGAGACATTAAATAAATATTTTGAAGAAAATCCACAACAAGCAAAATTTGTGATGGAGAAAGCTCTTGCTGCTAGTCGTGGAAGAGAAGCAGCTAAAAAAGCTAGAGATCTTACAAGAACTAAATCAGGTGTAACAGTAGGAACATTACCTGGAAAACTTGCTGATTGTCAATCAAAAGATCCAGAGATTAGAGAACTTTATTTAGTGGAAGGGGATAGTGCAGGAGGATCTGCAAAACAAGGTAGAGATAGAGTTTATCAAGCTATTTTACCACTAAAAGGTAAGATACTTAATGTTGAAAAATCAAGACTTGATAAGATACTAAAATCTGATGAGATAAGAAATATTATCACAGCTCTTGGTTGTGGTATTGGTGAAGATTTTGATGAAGAGAAAATAAGATACCATAAGATTATCATTATGACAGATGCAGATGTAGATGGTAGCCATATTCAAACACTACTTTTAACTTTCTTTTTTAGATTTTTAAGACCTGTAATAGAAAATGGTTACCTTTATATTGCACAACCACCACTTTATAGATATAAAAAAGGTAAAAATGAGATATATCTAAAAGATAATACAGCACTTAGTAATTATCTAATAGAAAATGGTTTGGAATCTTTTGAGTTTGAAGGTATGGGATACAATGACCTTCTTGATATGTTTAAAATCGTAGCTGCTTATAGAGCTATGCTTGAAAATCTTGAAAAAAGATACTCTTTAGTAGAAGTTTTAAAATATCTTATAGAAAATAAAGAGTTAGTTGGTTTAGAAAATAAAGATCTATTTGTTAAAATAGAGGAGTTTTTGACAAACAATAACTATAATATTTTAAACAAAACAATCACAGATGAGCAAATCCATATATTTGTCCAAACAAATGAGGGACTTGAAGAGTTACTTATAGATGATGATCTTTTTGCATCACCGTATTTTAATGAAGCGGTTTATCTATTTAATAAACTAAATGAAAGAGATTTAAGTTTATTTGATGGAAGAGATCTTATTGAAGTTTTGGAAGAGATTGAAGCTATAGCAAAAAAAGGTGCTTATATTCAAAGATATAAAGGTTTAGGGGAGATGAATCCTGAACAACTTTGGGAAACAACTATGATACCAGAAGATAGAAGATTGTTAAAAATCACAATAGATGATGCTGAAGTAGCAAGTGATACATTTACACTATTTATGGGTGATGAGGTAGAGCCTAGAAGAAAATATATAGAAGATCATGCAAAAGATGTTGAACATCTTGATGTATAAAAAGGTATTTATATGAAATATGGTGAAAAAGAGATTATAGAGTTTGATATAAAAAATAAAGAGAATTTTTGGCCAAATAAACATAAAAAAAATTATACTATAAATATAGAATTACCAGAGTTTATGTGTAAATGTCCAAGAAGTGGTTACCCAGATTTTGCAAATATCAAACTTCAATATATACCAAATAAAAAAGTGATAGAGTTAAAAGCTTTAAAATTATATATAAATAGATTTGCCAATAGATATATCTCTCACGAAGATAGTGCAAATGAGATATTTGATGAGTTGTATAAAGGTTTAAAACCAAAATGGTTAAGGGTAGTTGCAGATTTCAATCCTAGAGGAAATGTGCATACAATAATAGATATAGATAGTAATAAAATCAAATAATTTTATGGAAAAACTTGTTTCTACATCTCAAGTAGCTCATATCTTAGGTATCTCTTTACAAGGGGTGCATTATAGGATAAAAACAGGTAAATTAAAATCTGAAAAAAAAGATGGCAAAACATTTGTATATGTAGATGATAAGATAAAAAGTTCAAAAAAAGATAAATATAATCAAACTTCACAAGATATAGTAAGTGTAAAAGATGAGCATATTTTATTTTTAAATAAAACTATAAAATGGATGAAAAAACACTATAAACAAGAGATAAAAAGATTAGAAACCAATCAAAAAGAGATTATTAAAGTCTTTAAAAGTGAGATCAATCTTCTACAAAGTGCTTTTAATGAGATGAGATCTATATATCAAATAGAACATAAAAATACTCAAAATTCAACTGATGATATTGATTTTGAGATTATGGATATAAAAGATTTTTTTCTTTTTATGAAACAAAATAATAAAACTGATAGTCAAATAAAATCACTCATATTACAAAGAGTAAAAGAGGGTGATAAAAGATTTGTTTATAACAAAGAAACAAAGCAGATTATCATATATAAAAGTGATTTTATAGATCTTATATGATACTAATAGATACAGCACTTTTAAGTGAAGCACAAAGTGTTATAGAAAAATATAAACTAAAACTTATCCAAAAAAATCCAAGAGTTTATCAAAATGATAAAATTGTTCTAGTTATTACAGGTATGGCAAAAGATAATACAATAGATAATTTAAAATATATTTTGAGTCAATATAAAATATCAAAAGCTATAAATCTAGGAATAGCAGGAACAAATGATACAGATATAAAAATAGGCACACTATTTTGCACAAATCAAAAACTAGAAAATATAGATTATTTGGAACTAAAAACACTCAATAGTGCTAAAACAATATTTACTGATACAAAAAGTTATCTTTATGATATGGAAGCTAAATATTTTATAGATATAGTATCTAAATATATAGATCATCAAAATATATATGTTTTCAAAGTAGTATCTGATTATCTTGATGATACAATACCATCTAAAGAGTTTGTAAAAAGTTTAATTCAAAAAAATTTAAAGAGTATAGAAAAATGGATATATTAGAAAAATATAATTTTACAGTTTCACAAAAGAAAATCTTAAATGATATAAAAAAAGATCTTATTATGTGGAATGAGAAATCTTTTGAAGAGTCTTTCCCTTATAGTTTAGAGGAAAAATATCAAAGTAAACAACTATCAAAAAAGATATTTGAGTATTATGTAAAACTACATAATGATCTAAAAAATAAACCAAATGATTATGATGATTTTAAAAATATCAAATATGATAGTAGGAAATATAGCTTTAAAACTATTACTAAAGATGGTTTTGGACTGGGAACTTGCCCTGTTGCTAGTGAGGGAACTAGATGTTGTAATTTACTCACTTTAGATGCTGTTGAGTCTTGTGGATTTGATTGTAGCTATTGTTCTATCCAAAGTTTTTATAACCAAAATCAAATAGGAATAGATAAAGATTTCAAACAAAAACTGCAAAATTTAGAGCTTGATAAAGATAAGATTTACCATATAGGCACAGGTCAAAGTAGTGATAGTTTACTATGGGGAAATCGTGATGGGATACTTGATGCACTTTTTGAATTTGCTAGAAAATACCCAAATGTTATACTTGAGTTTAAAACAAAATCAAACAATATAAAATATCTGCTTGAAAATGATGTGCCTAAAAATATTATATGCACTTGGTCTTTAAATACACAAACTATTATAGATAATGAGGAACATCTTACAGCTTCACTAGATGAGAGAATTAACTCAGCTAGAGCTTTGGCCAACAAAGGTGTGCTTGTGGGATTTCATTTTCACCCTATTGTGGTGTATAAAAATTATCTTGATGAGTATAAAAAGATTTATGATAGACTTTTGGATCAATTTAGTAGCGATGAAGTGGTGCTTATATCTATGGGAACACTTACTTTTATAAAACCTGTTATAAAAAAACTAAGAGATCGTGTGCTAAAAACCAAAATCTTGCAGATGCCATTTGAAACTATCAACGGTAAACAATCTTACACAATAGAGCAAAAAAAAGAGATGTTTAAACACTGCTACGATAGTTTTAAACCTTGGCATAAAAAAGTTTATTTTTATATGTGTATGGAAGCCCATAGTTTATGGAAAGATGTTTTTGGATATGAATATTGTAGTAATAATCAATTTGAAGATTTTATGCTTAGAAACTATATGGATAAAATTCGATTAAATTAAGTTTAATTTTTTCTGATTCTCAGAGACTGTAAATATTACTTGCTCCCATCGTCTTCGATGGGGACGAGAAAATATTTCATAATCTGGACAATTTATTATAATTTTAGGCTATTGCTATACTTTTATCAGTTAGTTGGCCAGTAATATATTTATGTAAAACACTTTTTACAAAAGTTTGATACTTTAATCCTTCAATTTCTGCTCTTTGTTTAATTTTATTAAGTTCACTTGATGAAATTCTAATATTCATTTTTGTTTCTTTTTCTGAAGAGACGTTGTTTTGTTTAATAAACTCTTTTGCTGAAGACTGAAGTAATTTAATATTTTTTCTTAGTTATCTATATATTCAGTTTTCATCTTTTTCCTCCAATAATTTCAATAACTTGCTTAAAAGTTACACCTCTTTGCAAAAATAGTTTAAATTATTGCTGTGAAAATGGCTTATTTGGGGCTATTTTCACAGACTCTATGATTTGTTAGCCCAGCAAACTGCATATGCTCTCTTAATAATGAATTTATTAATGTTTGATAAGCTATTTCTTTTCAATTGCTTCTTTTTTCAAAAATACCAATATATCATTATCTAATCTCATTGAAGTTGGTACTTTTTTAGGTTTGTAAAATCTTCCTCTTATTCCATCACTAAAGTCATATTCATCTTGCATCTCAAAGTCATCGTACTTTACTCTATCTTCAACACTTGTCATAACTTTGCCTTTCTTGTTTTGTTGCTTTTCTAGCATTTATTATTCTGATGATTTCAGTACCATCTTCGCTAAAGAATAGATTTGCTACAACTAAGATTTTGTATTTTGTTGTTGAGCCAATTGTAATCCATCTTTCCTCAAAATAATTAAACCTATGGTCTAATCTTGATATTTGTAAGGGGTCATCAAATATCTCTTTTGCTTCATCAAAGGATATTCCATGCTTTTTTCGGTGATTTGTTAGCACTCTTATATTTCAATATCCAATATTATTTTAATTTGTTTATCAATTTCCAAAATTTCTTTATAGGTTAATGTTGTTAATAAATTTGGTATTATCCTTTGGTTATCTAATGCTCTAATTTGATCACATAAAACATCACTATCTTTTTCTAAATTATCTCTTTTTGATATTCTATATCTAAGTGGATAAGTATTATCAATTAAAATAGTAGAAATTGGCAAAACAATTGTTGTAGGATGTTCACAATCATTTAATAAATTTGTTTGATAAATTAACACAGGTCTAATTTTTCCAACTTCATTACCTTTTTTTGGATTTAATTTTGCCAAATAAATTTCACCTTTTTTAAACATTACAAACCATCATTAACAGTATTTTCAAATTCTTGAGATATTTTTAATGATTCTTTTCTAACTTTCATTGAAGCTTGTTTTATTTGATATCTTAATTTCTCTTTTTCCAATACTGATTTATAATAAATTACTGCTTTTCTAATAAGTTCACTTTTTGTAGTCTTTAAACTTTTTACCATATCATTTAAAGTATCATAAAATATATCATCTGATTTTAATGTAATTGTATGCATAAACTAACCTTTTTAATTCTCTTTAGATAATTATAGTATATTAAATCTTAAAGTAATATTTTAGTAATACGGAAAGTGCTAACTATTTATTACCATACAATTATATTACTTAACTTGCTCCCATCGTCTCTGATAGGAGTGTCTATCTTAGTTTATTGTTTTTTAAATTGCAGTATGCACCCCCATCGAGGGCGATGGGAATGAGGAGAAGGTTTATTAATAATTACCTACATGTAAAGCCATATCAACTAATCTACAAGAGTAACCCCATTCATTATCATACCAAGATAATACTTTTACCATATTATCCCCAATAACTTGAATAGTATCAAGTGGCACGACAGTTGAGTTTTCTTCACCATTAAAATCAGAGCTTACTCTACCTTCTGTATCAGTTGCTAAGATCCCTTTTAGTGATGTTTGTTCTGCTTTGATAAAAGCATCTTGCACCTCTTGAAGTGTTGTGTTTTTATTTAAAGTTACTGTTAAATCTACCATACTTACATTTGGTGTTGGAACTCTGATAGCTTGACCATTCATTTTACCAGCAAGTTGAGGCATAACTTTAGCTATAGCTTTTGCTGCTCCTGTTGTAGTAGGCACTAGATTTGTAGCTCCTGCTCTTGATTTTCTTGGATCTTTTTTATGTTTTGCATCTAGGATTGGTTGAGATCCTGTATAGCTGTGAATAGTAGTCATCAAACCTTTTTCTATACCAAAAACATCATCAAGCACTTTTGCAACAGGTGCTAAACCATTAGTGGTGCAAGAAGCATTTGATACTACACTTTCACCAGCATATTTATCTTCATTGACACCCATTACAAATGTAGCAGTATCATCTTTTGCAGGTGCTGAAAATACAACTTTTTTCATCCCATTATCAAGATATGGTTGAACAGATTCTTGAGTTAAAAATGCCCCTGTGCATTCTAAAACAACCTCTGCACCATAATCTGAAAAATTTAATTTTGCTGGATCTCTTTGTGATAAAAGTTTAACTTTATCTTTACCTATATAGATATATCCATCTTCAACTTTTACATCTTTTCTATTACCATGAACACTATCATATTTTAGGTTGTATCCTATCATCTGCTCATCACCACTAGCATTTGCTACTACAAGTTCTATATCATCTCTTTGAGATATGATTCTTGCTACACATCTTCCAATTCTTCCTAAACCATTAATTGCAACTTTTAAAGCCATCTATAAATCCTCCTAAATTATTTCATTATATAAACTATCCCTTTGGATAGGTTCAAAATTGCTATTTTTTATAAGCTCTATAAACTCACTTTGTTTCATACCATTTGCACTTTTTGCACCTGCAGCACTATTGATAGACTCTTTTTCTATAGTTCCATCTAAATCATTTGCTCCAAACTCTTGAGCTATTAAAGCTAATTTTATAGTAGAAGTAACCCAATACGCTTTTATATTTGGGATATTATCTAAAACAATTCTACTAATAGCAAAAGTTTTAAGTATCTCTTGAGCTGTAAGATAATCTTGGACTTTTAGATAGTTATTCTCTCTTTGATATACAAGTGGTATAAAAGCATTAAATCCACCTGTTTGATCTTGAAGATCTCTTAATCTAAACATATGATCTATTCTATGCTCTCTTTTTTCAATATGTCCAAACAACATAGTAGCATTTGATTTATGTCCAGAGTTATGCCATAGTTTATGAATTTTTAGCCAATCTTTGCTACTTACTTTACCACCACATATTTTTTTTCTAATACCTTCGTCAAATATCTCAGCACCACCACCTGGCATAGAATCTACACCAAACTCTACCATCTTATCAATAATATCTTGATGTGTAAGATTGTGTTGATTTGCCAAAAAATTTATCTCAGCAGCTGTAAGTGCTTTGACATGTAGATTTGGGAATTGTTGTTTTATTTTACTAAAAATCTCTAAATACCATTTAAGTCCTGCATCTGGATTGTGTGCTGATACTATATGCACCTCTTTTATCCCATTTTTCACACTATTTTGCACAATATCAAGTATCTCTTCGTGACTCATAGTATATGGATTTGGATTTTTTCTACTTGAACTATAAGCACAAAACTGACACACATCTTTACAGATATTTGTAGGGTTGATATGGCGATTTATATTATAATATGTTTTTCTACCAAATTTTTCTTCTCTGATTTTAGAAGCAATTTTACCTAATTCTAAAAGATCCATATCATAAAGCTCTAAGGCTTCTTGAAAATTTATTCTACTACTCATATATGATCCAATATTTGTGTTAAATCTTTTTTATCTATAATAATATTTGCCTCTTTTTTTAAAATATCTTTGGCACAAAAAGCTACTTTTTTACTAGCATATTTAAACATACTTTTATCATTTGCTCCATCACCTACGACAATAGTACCTTCAGGTGTAGCTCCTAAGAGATTTTGCACTCTTTGAATCATATCACCTTTACTAAAATCAAACATCATATCTCCACCAACTAAACCAGATAAAATATTATCTTTATGGTGTAAAATATTTGCAAAATCTGCATCGATACCTAATTTTTGTTTTGCTGGGGTTGTTCCTATTCTAAATCCACCACTAAAACAAACAACTTTATAGTTTGCCTCTTTTAGTTTAGCAATAGTCTCTTTAGCTCCTGGCATAAGTGGTAGATCTTTACAAATATCAACAGCTACAGAATATGGCAAACCTTTAAGAAGTGCAACTCTTGTGGTTAAACTTTCAAAAAAATCAAGTTCTCCATTCATAGCAAGTTTGGTTATTTCTGCTACTTTTTCCTCTAAATCTAACTCTTTGGCAAGAAAATCTATCGTTTCTCCATCCATCAATGTGCTATCAAAATCAAATACAGCTAATTTCATATATTACTCTTATCATCTCTTTAATTATTTTTCAGATTATACCCAAAATTTATTATTTATAAATAAATTATGATACAATATCAAAAACAAAAAGGTTACTTATGAGAAATTTATATCAAGTATTTAGTATTTTACTTCTTATTATATTTTTTAGTGGTTGTGGAGTATCTAAACTTAGCCAATCAGCACTTAATGGTAATCTAAATGGTGTAAAACAAGCTATCAGAGATGGAGATGATGTTAATGATGGTAGTTTTGGATATATGCAAGCTTGTTTGAAAAAACACAACGATATAGTTAAATATATATCAGATCATAATATCAAATCTGTATTTCAATATAGATGTTTAAAATACTCTGCTGGATTAGGCAATATGCCACTTGTAAAGTATTTTATTGGGCAAAAACATCTTGAAGCAGATCGTAAAGATGCTTATGAGATAACTCCTCTTATTAATATAATTTTTGCAAAAGTAAGACCTAAAATATATCACTATAACTATAGTGCTAATGAACTAGAAATAGCAAAATATTTAGTAGATCATGGAGCTAGTCTTGATAAAGTAACAAAATTCTTTAGAGGTAATAATCGACCAGATAACCAATATGGTGCTGCATATAGAGATTTTATGAAACAATACAAAATATATATATCAGGTGGTAAACTTCCTCAAAGAAGAGATATGGTTACTCATATATCTTATACTAATACTAAACAACAAAAAACCAATAACAATGATGTAAAAGCATTGGTTCAAAAATATGAGAAAGAGAATAAGCTAAAAGAGTTAAAAGAGCTAACTCAAAAAAATCCAAATGCAGTATATTATATAAGCAATCTTGAATTAAGATTGTTGCTTACAGGTCCTAAGGGGATGAAAATAGGAGATATTAAAAAATACCTTTTAGAGGGTAAAAGTGAGATAATTTTAGTTTCACTTATCAAACAACAAGAGCAACCATACAAAAAATTTAATATGCAAGAGATAGAGTTATTACAAAAAATGGGATTAAGTGATAAAATTATATCTGCTATGATAGATGAAACAACTAGATTATTAAGAGATAAAAAACTACAAAAGCAACAAGAGTATTTTTTAGCACAACAAAAAGATATATTAAAATCACGACAAAATGTTCAATATCAAAATAATAACAATACCTCAGGAGCAGGGCAGCATCTAGGCAATAGAGTATATGATGAGGCAAAACAAAGAGCTATCAATAAGGGTATCAATATGCTTTTTGATAGATTATTTTAAAACAAAGGTTAAAATATATGTTTAAAGATTTAATAGAGAAATTAAAATATAGTGATTATTTAACACTAGAGACAACACCATCACATGAGGCAACATTTGATAATATTATACAAAATATTGAAAAGCTTGGACTTCAAAATAGTGTAGATGGTTGGACAACTACAGATAATCCATTGGCAAAACTAAAATACAATTCACTTTTTGCAGCTTTAAAACTACAAAATAGATTTAATAAACCTGTAATAGCAACTATGAGTATGAGAGATAGAAATAAAATAGCTTTACAAAGTGATCTTTTAGGTGCAAATGATTTTGATATAAGAGCAATCTTAGCACTCACAGGAGATCCAGCATCTATGAGTGATCAGCCACTTACAAAAGGTGTATTTGAAGCAAATAGCAATCTTTTGTTGCAGATTATTACATCGTTTAATAACGGTATGGATTTCGCTGGAAGACCTTTTAAAATTTCACCAAAAGAGATATATCCATTTGCTGTAATAAACTCTTATGCTAAAAATCTAAAAACTTTAGAGAAAAAGATGTTTAAGAAGATCCAAAATGGTGCTTGTGGTATTATTACTCAACCCGTATATGATATTGATAATGCCAAAAAACTACTAGAGCATTTTGAATATGCTAGATCTGATTTTAAAGATCATAGAGCTTCATCACAACTTATTTTAGGGGTTTTCCCTATTGTTAGATTAAGGACAGCACAATTTTTATCTTCACATGTGCCAGGTATTTTTGTGCCACCTATATGGATAGATAAACTAACAGCAGCTGCAAAAATAAGCCCAGAGCAAGAGAGAGAAGTTGGACTAGAATTAAGTAAAAATCTTTTTGAACAAATAAAAAAACTACATCCAAAAATCCATCTTATGACTGCAAATAGATTTCAGTTAGCAAAAGATATTATAGGATAATGAAACAGTTTTTAGCTATTGATATAGGGCTTAAAAGAATTGGTGTAGCAGTGATGCTCAATAATATCATATTGCCACTTGAAGCGGTATTGAGAAAAAATCGTAACCAAGCTGCAAATGAGGTAGATAATCTAATAAAAGAGTATAATTGCACCCATTTAATAGTGGGATTGCCTATGTCAAGTCAAGAGATGCAAAGACGAATAAAACATTTTGTAACACTACTTCAATCAGATGTGGTTATAGAATATCAAAATGAAGATATGAGTTCAATCGAAGCCGAAGAGTCTATCAAAGGCGAGATCAAATACAAAAGAGATGGAAGAGTCGATAGTATAGCTGCTAAGATTATACTACAAAGATATTGCAAGGAAAATAGTTTATGATAGGTATAGATATAGTTAATATATCACGAATCCAAAAGATGATAGATAGATTTGGCACAAAAGCAACTAAAAGATTTTTAAATAAAAAAGAGAGAGCTTTGGCAAAAAAAACCCAAACTCTAGCAGGATTTTGGGCAGCAAAAGAAGCAGCTAGTAAAGCTTTGGGCACAGGTATAGGCAAAGAGTGCAGCTTTAAAGATATTAAAATAAGTAAAACAAAATTAGGTCAACCAAAGATAAAATATAAAAAACATATAAGAGAAAAATATAATATAAAAAATTCATTTTTAAGTATTGCTCATGATGGTAATTTTGCTATTGCTGTTGTGGTAACCCAAAGAGTATAAATGGTTACTATTATATTCAAAAAACTGATATATCTGTTTTTGATGTTGTTTATTATAAGTATTATATCGTTTTTAGCTGTCCATATTGCTCCAAATAGTTTTTTTGCAAGTGGCAACCTAAATCCAAATATTACATTTGAAAATATTGCACATCTAAAAGAGATATATGGTTTGGATAGGCCATTGTATATACAGTTTTTTAGCTGGATTAATAATCTTTTACATTTAGATTTTGGTATATCATTTAGTAGTGGAGATATGGTTAAAAATGAGATATTAAAACGGTTACCTATTACATTGACTATCAATCTTATTAGTATGGTATTTATTTTTGTTTTATCTTTATTTTTAGGTATAAAAGCAGCTTTAAATAAAGGTAGTTTATTTGATAAGTTTGTAGGGCAGTTATCATTGCTTAGTTTTTCAACTCCATCTTTTTATCTTGCACTTATGGGTGTTTTATTTTTTAGTGTAAACTTAGAGATATTGCCAATATCAGGATTGCATACTACATCTATGAAAAATCCAAATTTAGCTTATTATATAGATGAGGCTTGGCATCTTATATTACCTGTGGGTATTATTATATTTGGAGGAGTTGGAAGTTTAACTTTGTATATTAGGTCTTTAACTATTGAGATACTCAAAAGTGATTATATTTTTTGGGCAAAGAGTAGAAGTTTATCAAAATCACAAATATTAAGATATTATATTTTGCCAAATCTATATCCACCAGTAATAACTTTGCTTGGGCTTAGTTTGCCTGGTATTATAGGGGGAAGTGTTATTTTAGAAACTATATTCTCTATAAATGGTATGGGGTTGCTTTTTTTCCAATCAGCACTTAGTAGAGATTATCCTGTGATTATGGGGATACTTATAATTGGTGCTTTTTTAACACTTGTGGGAAATATTATTGCTGATTTGGTGTTGCTAAAACTTAATCCAAATATTAAAAGATAATAACTAAAATTAAATCATTAGTTTAATAGTGATGTAAGTTAGAGTTGTCTATAATTTTTAAAATTTAAACAAAAGGATAAAAATATGGGTAAATATATTGAATTAAACAACGATAATTTTGATGCAACAGTTGGAGAAGGTGTATCTTTAGTAGATTTCTGGGCTCCTTGGTGTGGTCCTTGTAGAATGATTGCTCCAGTTATTGAAGAGTTAGCACAAGATTATGAAGGTAAAGCAAATATTTGTAAAGTAAATACTGATGAAGAGCAAGAATTAGCGGTAAAATTTGGTGTAAGATCAATTCCAACTATTTTAATTATGAAAGATGGTGAGATTGTAGATACTATGATTGGTGCAGCTTCAAAACAAGCATTTGCTGAAAAATTAGATGGTTTATTATAATATTTATATATAACTTATTATGATTTTATAAAGGTTAGATACAGTTTTGTATCTAACCTTTTTTTTTACAAAAAAGGATATTTTATGTTAGATTTAGCGATTATTGGTGGTGGTCCTGCTGGGCTTACTGCTGGACTTTATGCCACAAGAGGTGGATTACAAAATGTAACTATGTTTGAAAAAGGGTTACCAGGTGGTCAAATTACACAAAGTAGTGAGATAGAAAATTACCCTGGGCAACTTGAAGTTATAACAGGTATGGAGCTTATGGATAAATGGCCACAACAATGTAAAAAGTTTGGTTTAAAACATGATATGAATGAGGTTGTTCAAGTTACAAAAACAGAAGATATTTTTAACCTAAAATTAGCAAATAATGAACAGCTAAAAGCAAAATCAGTTATTATAGCAACAGGTAGTGTGCCAAAAGCAGCTGGGATTAAAGGTGAAGCTGAATTTTTTGGAAAAGGTGTTAGCACTTGTGCTACTTGTGATGGATTTTTTTACAAGGATAAAGATGTAGCGGTAATAGGTGGTGGAGATACAGCTGTAGAGGAAGCTATATATTTGGCAAATATATGTAAAACAGTATATGTTATCCATAGAAGAGATCAGTTTAGAGCATCACCACATGAGGTAAAAAAGATGGAAAAATTTGATAATATTGTTCAAGTTTTAAATCACGACACTCAAGAGATTATAGGTGATAATATGGGTGTAACAGGTGTAGTAGTTCAAGATAAAAATACAAAAGAGGTAAAAACTTTAGATGTTTTAGGTGCTTTTATTTTTGTAGGAAGAGATGTTTTAAATGCTCCACTTAAACAAGATGATGGTAGTTTTTTATGTGATCTAAATGATTCAGGAGAGGTTATTGTAGATCTAAAAATGAATACAAGTGTCAAAGGGCTATTTGCTGCTGGAGATATTAGAATTGATGCACCTAAACAAGTAGTTTGTGCTGCATCTGATGGAGCAATAGCTGGTATTCAAGCTATAGGATATTTACAATAGAACTATTTAGTATAATTTAGATAAAATACGAAAAATTTAATAAAATAAAAGGTTTAACAAATGATAAAAGTTGGTATAGTTGGAAGCACAGGTAGAGTTGGATCGTTGTTAATAGATGATCTTGAATTAAATGAAAATACTACAATAAGTAGTGTTCATGTATTTGATGAACTTAAAAAGACTTTACCAAAAGATACAGTTGTAACAAATGATATGCAAACTATGCTAGATAATTGTGACATAGTTATAGATTTTTCAGCTCCTGCGGCAACTGAAGAGTTATTGAACTGTGTAATAAAATCTGATACCAAAAAACCATTGGTTATTGCTACAACAGGATTTAACGAACATCAAAAAAATCTTTTGATAGAAGCTAGTAAACTAACTCCAATTTTATATGCTACAAATATGAGTTTAGGAGTAGCGGTTATGAATAAGCTTGTAGCACTTGCAAGTAAAACTTTAGCAGATTTTGATTGTGAGATAGTTGAGCAACACCATAGATATAAAGTAGATGCTCCAAGTGGAACAGCATTGACTTTAGCAGAACATGCAGCAACTGCTAGAGGACTTGATCTTGACAAAGTAAGAGTTTCAGGAAGAGATGGAATTATCGGAGCAAGAACAAAAGATGAGATAGCAGTTATGAGTCTAAGAGGTGGAGATATTGTAGGTCGTCACACTACAGGATTTTATAACGATGGAGAGTTTATAGAGTTAAATCATACAGCTACAAGTAGAAATACATTTAGTCGAGGAGCTATCAAGGCTGCTATTTGGTTGGCAGATCAAGAGGTTGGATTGTATTCTATAAATGATTGTTTAGGATTATAATATGTGTGCAATAGTTGGTATTTATGGAAATCAGGATGCTTCAAAACTAGCATCTGCAGCACTTTTTGCTATGCAACACAGAGGTCATGAAGCTACAGGTATAAGTAGTGGTCATAGCAACGATGAAGATAGCAAAAAGATTTTTACTGTAAAAGGTAGAGGTTTTGTTCGAGATGTTTTTGATGAAGAGGCTTTTAAGATATTAAAAGGTGATATGGCAATAGGACACAATAGATACTCAACTGCTGGAGATGATTCAATATTTGATGCACAACCTATTCAAGCTAAATACAAACTAGGGGAGATATCTATTGTTCATAATGGTAATCTTATTAACAAAGATGAGGTAAGAAATCGACTTATTAGTGAAGGGTCGATATTTCAAACAGGTATGGATACAGAAAACTTAATACATCTTATTGCAAAATCTAGCAAAGATAGATTAAGAGATAGGATTGTAAAATCTGTCAAAAAACTAAAAGGTGCTTATAATTTTATTATCCAAAGTCGAAGCAAACTTTTTGTTTTAAGAGATCCTCATGGTATCAGACCTTTAAGTATCGGTAAATTAAAAAGTGGTGGTTGGATCATAGCAAGTGAAACTTGTTGTTTTGATCTAGTTGATGCTACTTTTGTTCGAGATGTCAAACCAGGTGAGATGTTGATATTCTCAGATGAAACTCCTGAGCCAGAATCTATAATGCTAGATGATACACAAGAGTTTAGACCTTGTGCTTTTGAATATATATATTTTGCACGACCAGATAGTATAATAGATGGTAAAAGTGTATATGCTACTAGAGAAGCTATGGGAAGAGCATTGGCAAAAAAAGATCAAGATATGTTAGATGCAGATATGGTAATACCTGTGCCAGATAGTGGTGTGCCATCAGCTTTGGGATATTCTAAACAAAGTGGAATACCATTTGAATTAGGAATTATTAGAAATCATTATGTAGGACGAACCTTTATAGAGCCAACTCAAGCTATGAGAAATATGAAAGTTAAGATGAAATTATCTCCTATGAAATCATTAATTGAAGGTAAAAAATTAGTAGTTATTGATGATAGTATTGTTCGTGGAACAACAAGTAAAAGAATAGTAAAAATGTTAAAGGATGCAGGAGCAAAAGAGGTTCATTTTAGAGTTGCATCACCTGAGATTAAATTTCCTTGTTATTATGGTATAGATACTCCTACAAAAGAGGAGCTTATCAATGCAGTTAAAACAAAAGATGAAGTTTGTAAATATATAGAGGCAGATACTCTTGAATATCTTAGTATTGATGATCTAAGAGATGCCATAGGAAGAGATAGAAACTATTCGCTTGTAAGTTTTGATGGCGATTATTTTGTAAAATAGGTTTTATTGTTATTTGATGATTGAGAAAAAACAGCTAAATACAATAGGTAGATATTGGAGAAAAAAATATAAGCAAAAAGTATATAAAGTGCCTATTAGTATATCAGGATTTACTTGTCCTAATATAGATGGCACAGTAGCTCGTGGTGGTTGCAGTTTTTGTGAAAATGAATCTTTCTCTCCAAATCTAACTGATAAATCTAAATTTAAACTAAATCTGACAACCAAATCAAATCCAAGATTACAAAATCAGCTACATCAACTTCAAACACAATTTGAAATTACTAAAAATAGATTAAAAAAGAAATTTGGTGCCCAAAAGTTTATAGTTTATTTTCAATCATTTACAAATACCTATGCCCCTTTTGAAACACTAAAAGCTTTGTATGAAGAGGCTTTGAGTTTTGATGATGTTATAGGTTTGAGCATAGGAACTAGAGCAGATTCTATTACTGATGAAACTTTACAATATTTAGCCTCTTTAAATGAGAATTATGAGATATGGATAGAGTATGGTATCCAGTCAGTTTTTGATACAACATTAAAAAAAGTTAATCGTGGCGAAGATTTTAAAACTATACAAAATACTATAGAAAAAACTAAAAAACTTAACTTAAATATTTGTGGGCATCTTATTTTTGGACTTCCAAATGAATCTCAAGAGATGATGCTACAAAGTGTAAGGCAAACTATAGATTTAGGGATAAATTCTATAAAATTTCATCCTTTATATGTGGTAAAAAATACACTTCTTACAAACGAATATAACCAAGGTAAATTTACACCTATTTCAGAAGATTTATATATAGATACACTTATCAAATCTATTAAGATGCTACCTGATGATATATCAATCTCAAGAGTAACAGCAGGTATTAATGATGATAGTTTATTATCTCCTATGTGGTGTAGCAATAAACACTACTTAATTAATAAAATTAAAAAAGAACTTCAAAAAAATAATCTTATTTATTAGTAATCACTTAAATATAACAATCAATTATGATACTTTAAGATAGGATATCGTATAATGTGTGGTTAAAAATTCAAAAAAAGGAAAAAGTATGTCTGAAAATGTAAATAGACGAGATGCAATGGGTATGGCATTTGGAGCTGTAGCTGCTGTTGGTGGTGTGTTTGCTTTGGGCGGTATGAAAAGAGCTTGGGATCCACTTCCAAGTGTAAAAGCTGCTGGAACAACCACTGTTGATACATCTACTGCAGAAGCAAATGTTATGTATACAGAAAAATGGAGAGGTAAACCTGTATTTATCTTAAAGAAAACAAAAGAGATGGTTGAAAAAGCATCACCTAATGAAAAAGCAAGAGATGTTGTAATTAATGGTGAACATTTTTTAGTTTGTATTGGATTATGTACTCATCTTGGATGTATTCCATCATATAGACCTGCTACAGAGGATTTTTTATGTGCATGTCATGGTGCTCAATATGATCAAAGTGCTATTAATACAAAAGCACCTGCACCATTACCTATGCCAATTCCACCATTTAAGATTGATGGAACTAAAATTATTTTAGGTCAAGCTGGTCCAGAATATGAAAAAATGAAAGCAGCTGGTGTCTTAGGTAGCAAACCTTTAGACCCTAAAGCATAAGGAGAGTATTAGATGGCACATTTTACAAAAGCTACTTCTATTGAAGATTGGTTAAATCAAAGATTGGCTGTTAGAACTCTAAGAAGAGTTTTAGCTGAAGAGTATTGGATTCCAAAAGATATAAATTTCTTGTGGGCTATGGGGATGATTCTAGCAGTAACATTTGGATTTTTATTAATATCTGGAATTTTCTTATTAATGTATTATAAACCAGATACAGCATTGGCATTTGATAGTGTAAACTATACAATTATGCAAGAAGTTGGTTATGGTTGGTTATTTAGGCATATACATGGTGTTGCAGCATCAGTTGTATTTTTACTTATTTATATCCATATGTTTACAGGGATCTACTATGGTTCTTATAAGCAAGGTAGAGAGATGATTTGGATATCAGGGATGTTATTATTTGTAACATTTAGTGCTGAAGCTTTCTCTGGATATATGTTACCTTGGGGACAAATGTCATATTGGGCTGGTATGGTTATTACAAATCTGTTCTCTTTAGGTTCTTTAGACTTAAATGGACTTGTTGAATGGATTAGAGGTGATTATGTTCCAGGTGATGCATTCCTTACAAGATTCTTTATGCTTCATGTTTTACTTATGCCTTTAATTATTATAGGTATTATTGTATTACACTTTGGAACACTTAGAATTCCACATGTAAATAATCAAGAGGGTGCTGAGATAGATTTTGATGCAGAAGCTGAAAAATATTTAAAAGGTGATACAAAAAATGCTAAAGTTATTAGATTCCAATGGGATTTCTTATCAAAAGACTTTATGGTTATGGCATTTTTCTTAACATTCTTTTTCTATTTGGTATTTTACCATTTTGAATTTGCAATGGATCCTGTAAACTTTGATCCAGCTGATGGACTTAAAACACCTCCACATATTTACCCAGAGTGGTATTTCTTATGGTCATACGAAATTTTAAGACCATTTAGTAAAAATATTGGATTATTAGCATTTGGTTTTGCACAAGTTATTTTTGTTTTACTTCCATTTTTAGATAGAAGTCCAAATGCAAAACCTGCACATAAAAGAGGAATATTCTTTGTATGGTTTTGGATACTATTAATAGATATGATTGTTTTATCTGTTATGGGTAAAGTTCCACCATCTGGTATATTTAGTCAAATTGGTTTAGTTGCTGCATTAACATTTATAGGTTTATGGATAGCACTACCATTTATTACAATGTTTGAGAAGAAAGCGTAAGGGGTAGAAAATGAGAGAAATTAAAATATTAATAGTAGTAATATTCTTTACACTTGTAACATATTGGGGAGTTGAGCCTTTCGCACATTCTCAAATGCATAAACATATTGAAAGTGAAAATTTTGAATATAAAGATTTAAGTGAAGTTGAAAAGGGTGATGTTGCTAAAGGTAAAGATTTGGTTATGGCAAACTGTACTGCTTGTCATAGTATCAAAGCAGCAAATATGCCTGCACCTATGGATCCTTTAACATCAGCACAATCTTATGGAGTAAATCCACCAGATTTATCAAATGCTGGAGCAATATTTGAAGATAAATATTTAGCTGCATTTATATCTGATCCAGCAAAAGCTGCACATGTTGCACATAAATTTACACCAGAATCAGGAAGAAGTTATCCTATGCCTTCATATAATTGGATGCCAAAAGAGGATATTGCAAATATCGTTGCATATCTAAAATCTATAGCATCAAAAGAGGTAACTCCAAAAGAAGCTTTTGTTACAGCTTGTGGTAGATGTCATGCTGCTAGATATGATGGTAGAGTTCTTGGAGAAAAATGGACACAAATTGGTCAAAAATCAAAATTCAAATTTGAAAAAGATTCTTTAGCTTATGATATTAAAGTGTTAGAGTATCAAGATGCACTTACAAAATATATGGGTAAATTACCACCTGATCTATCTATTATAATTAGAGCAAGAAGTGAACATTTCTTACAAACATTTGTAGAAGATCCACAAAGAGTTCTTCATGGAACTGCTATGCCTAGAGTTGGTCTTACAGAAGAAGGTTTTGAAAAAGTTATGCAACACTTAGAAAATATTGGAGATCCTAGCAAACCAGTTAGAGATAAATTAGGGATCAATTTCCTAATCTATATGGTAATCTTCGCACTATTTGCTGTATTATGGAAAAAATCAGTTTGGAAAAAACTACACTAATCATATAGATATTTTATCTATAAATATATAGAGGTTGAGTTTAACTCAACCTCTACAATATAAATAAAATCTTATTTTATCTTATAAATCAAAAAATATATAAAGCTTCTTTTTACTGTTTATTGGATATAATCTTCCAAAATTTGTAAATTTAAAGGAAAAAATATGGCATTAAATGTTTATTATGACAAAGATTGTGATATCAACATAATCAAAAGTAAAGTGGTAGCTATGATTGGGTTTGGATCTCAAGGTCATGCTCATGCAGAAAATTTAAGAGAAAGCGGTGTAGAAGTAGTAGTAGGATTAAGAAAAGGTGGAAGCTCTTGGGCAAAAGCTGAGGCTAAAGGTTTTGAAGTTTTAAGTGTAGCTGATGCAACTGCAAAAGCAGATGTAGTTATGATCCTTTTACCTGATGAAAATCAAGCAGATATCTATAAAAATGAGATTGAACCAAACTTAAAAAATGGTGCTACTATAGCATTTGGACATGGGTTTAATATCCATTACAGTAGAATTATCCCAAGAGCAGATATCAATGTAACTATGATAGCTCCAAAAGCTCCAGGGCATACTGTAAGAAGTGAGTTTGTAGCTGGTGGAGGTATTCCTGATCTAATCGCTGTTGATCAAGATCCAAGTGGAAATACAAAAGAGTTAGCATTATCTTATGCAAGTGCAATAGGTGGTGGAAGAACTGCAATTATTGAAACAACCTTTAAAGATGAAACAGAAACAGATCTATTTGGTGAACAAGCAGTATTATGTGGTGGTGTTACATCTTTAGTTCAAGCTGGTTTTGAAACACTTACAGAAGCTGGATATGCACCTGAAATGGCTTATTTTGAGTGTCTTCATGAGCTTAAACTTATCGTTGATTTAATGTTCCAAGGTGGTATTGCAGATATGAGATATTCTATTTCAAACACTGCTGAATATGGAGATTATGTATCAGGGAAAAGAGTTATCAATGAAGAATCTAAACAAGCAATGAAAGAGATTTTAGCAGAGATCCAAGATGGAACTTTTGCAAAAGATTTTATCCTTGAAGGTCAAGCAGGATACCCTAGAATGAATGCTGAAAGAGCAAATGCAAGAGCTAGTCTTATTGAGCAAACAGGTGTTAAACTAAGAGAGATGATGCCTTGGATAGCTGCAAATAAAATTGTAGATCAAGATAAAAACTAGTCAATTTTTATGATACCTAAATGGTATCATAAATTTTTTATAAATGAAAAAGAAATCTCATAAAAAACAAAAATCAAAGTTAAAACTTTTTACTAAATTAAATCTAAAAATTATAAATATATTAA
>OFDI01000033.1_pt1 | contig 30209 bp, 34 predicted proteins | sample 1520301 | NCBI WGS metagenome assembly OFDI01 (sample SAMEA3696446, study PRJEB22514) | metagenome | biome: water; feature: marine; material: hydrothermal vent | place: Pacific Ocean | collected 2014-08-12 | depth 1521 m
GTAGTAATGAATACTGCAACTGAGGTGATTGATGCTCCGTTTTCAAGAAGTGCTGCTGCCAAGGGGAACGAAATTAAGGAAGGAATATGTAAAACCGACCCCAAAAACGCCACAACAAACACCCCCAAAAAGCCCGTCTGTTCGCCAATTATTTCAGAAATTTGGCTCTGTGGCACAAATCCTAAAAGCAAACCTATAAAAATTACAATAATAAGAACGGTCGGTAGAATGCCAAAAAATGACTTTAAAGCCATAGCCAATGCCTGTTTTGTTTTTGTTATATCCTTAATCAGGGCAAATATCAAGCAGGCAATGGCAAATATATTTATAAATATAATTGTCATGTTCATAATAATCCACTCATATTCAATTTATTTTTTAGAAATTTCCCTTAATTTGCTGGTTAATTCATCCTTAGGTCTATGTATAACTTCCATGTGTGGATAGGCTATTTCAACATCTTCTTCTTTTTCAAATTTTGTAAGTATATTTTCTATAATTTTAGTCTTTACATCTGCCCATTCAAATGCATCAACTAAATATCTTACCTTTATCTCAATACCCCTATCTAAAAACTTCATCCTAATAAGGGGCTTATCACAAAGTTTTGCCCTTGCAAATAGTCTGGGTTTATCCTTCCAAACTTCCGCGAGCTCCCTCATCATACAACCAACAACCTCATCACAAGCTTCAAAAACAAGTTTCTCAGCTTTTCTCCAATTACTTTCATAAGTTATTGCTACTGTCACATTATCCCAAATATATGAAGAACCTTTTGTATAATTTGTTATGGCATTTGTTAAAACATAGGCATTTGGGATAATTAAATTTCGTCCTGTTGGTTCTCCAACAACTTCTCTTAAATGGATATGCATGGTGTCTATTTTATATACATCCCCCATTCCTATATCTTTTATATATATTCTATCGTTAATTTTAAATGGTCTTGTCAAAACGAGATTTACCCATCCTGCGAAGTTCATAATGGGTCGCTGTAATGCAAATGTCAATGCCGCACCCATAAGACCAAGGGACATTACAAGAGAGCCGACACCTTCATATAATAATGAAATGGCAATTAAACCTGCAATAAACCAAGTTGTATATTTAAATACCGATGCAAATACGGGGTAATCTCTTAACTCCCCTTTTTTTTCAAAAAATCTCCTGATTAATTCCAAAGATATGTCTAAAAATATCAATGTCCCAAGGATTAACACAATTAATATACTAATTTTACTACTATATGCCTCTAAGGTGGATATATATTGATATATGTTTAATTTTGTTCCCAAATAATACAATATACCAAGTAAAATTATTATTTTAGCCAAAAACTTGGTATTGAGTATTAAATTTTTGTTAATCATTTTTCCCACGGCATCTATTAGTTATAATCATTAAAATTAGAATTATGAATATATAGTATGAGCTCCGATATTTAGCATATGCTTCGATATTACTAAATTGTATGAGCTCCCACATTATATAATATTATATATTTTCACATAAATATTTTAAAGCATCCTCTTCCATGAAGTGCAATTTTCCGGGAACAATAATACAATGCAAAGGTTTCCCAAAATCATAATTAATCAAATCTTTTACTTTTCCATATACAATTTTTGGTTTTAGACTTCCAGCCCTTGCCACTACAACAATCTTTGTATCTTCATTCAATACATTCTCCTTTCTCTTTTCTTCAATTTTTAATAGTGTTTCAAGACCTTCATTTGCCGTCATGAACCTGTTTTTATCTGCATGAATATCCAAAAGGCATAATGTATGATACCCCATTTTTAAATTCTCCTTTATTACATCGTATGGAGTTTCGGGGAAGTAGTTTGGCTCTGGAAATACTATTGAAGTGGTTTTCCCAAATTTATACAATTGCAAACCTGTAATGCCAATTGCCGAATATATTGACGGTGCATTTATGATAATTACTTCAATCCCCTTTTTTCTTGCTTCAACGGCAATATCTACATGAGTTGTTGCTACCATGGGGTCTCCTGCGGTAAGGAACATTATATCTTTATCTTTACTTTCATTTATTAGCTTTTCCGTCTCGTATTCTACCTTCTCCCTATCCAAAACTACTATCTCTTTTCCAAAGGTCTCTTCTATTTTTTCTATTGTAGTTCCTGTTAAAACCGCTGTATAAAACTCAGCATAGATTTTATCCACTTTTTTAGCATATTCTAGTGTTTTTAGCGTCATATCTTTTTCATCGTATAATCCTAATCCTGCAAGTATCAGCATGAGCTCACCATTGATTTTACTAAGAATAGTCCGAAATAATCATAAAAAATTTTGTTTATCGATATCTTGTTATATTAGTGTTAATATATATTTTATTTTTTTTATTTTCATCTAAATAATTCACAACTTCATCAGCAATGGATTTACCAGCATTTTCCATAAGAATTATTTTTGGAATTCCTAAATACTCGCAATTATTATCTGTAATATTCATCTCTTTTGGTGAAATGTATTCTTTATTTTTATTTTTTATTTTATAATTTTTTAAAAGTATTTTAAAGAGCTCTAAGTTATCCATAATTTCACCATTTTTTATTTTTATTAATTATTATCTTTCATTGGATTGTATCTCTTCAACAGCAACGACAAGCTGACAACTGTAATTGAACTTAATGTCATGGCAAATGCAGCGAGCTCCGGTCTAAATACTACACCGTAGGGATAAAGAACACCAGCTGCCACAGGAATTAACGCCAAATTATAGGCAAATGCCCAGAAGATATTCAGTTTTATCTGTTTTAATATTCTTTTACTGAGTCTTACAAACCCAACTACATCCTTTAATCTATTTTTTATTAAAACAACATTTCCGCTTTCAATTGCTATGTCAGTCCCTCCTCCAATAGCTACGCCCACATCTGCTGTTGAAAGTGCGGGGGCATCATTTATACCATCACCTACAAATCCCACATAGCCATCAACATTGTTTCTAATTTTTTCAACAATTTTTGCTTTTTCATTGGGTAGCACATTGGCAAATATGTTATTTTCTGCAATACCCACCTTTTTACCTATTATTTTTGCAGTTTTTTCGTTATCTCCCGTAATCATGTATGTATTTATCCCTATATTTTTCAGTGCTTCGATAGTTTCCTTAGCGTCCTCTTTTATTTTATCCGACACTCCAATAACTCCCTTTATTTCTCCATCTACTGCTACAATTAAAGTGGTTTTCCCATCATTTTCAAGTTTTTTGGCAATATTCTCATAATTATAATCATTTTTATCGTTTTTATCATCCTTATTGTTCTTATTATTCTTATTTTGTATATGGATATTATTCATAAACATGTTTTATGCCATCGGTATCTGCTCCTTTTTCGATAAGTAATTTTACTATTTCTGGTTGATTATAATCTTCTGCCACCATGATTGCCGATAATCCAAAATTGTCTGTTATATTTACATCGGCACCGTTTTCTATAAGTAATTTTGCTATATTTACACTTCCTTCTTCTATTACTGATAATAAACTAGTCCTACCTACTTTATTTTTAGCATTTACATCGGCACCGTTTTCGATTAGAAATTTAACCATATCATATCGATTTCTTAATGATGCTGCTAATATGGGGGTTCCTCCCATTCTATTTTTAAAGTTTATATCTGCACCATTTTTTAGGAGCTCCTTTACTTTTTTTAGGTCTCCATCTCCTGATGCCCGTAGGAGCTCCTCGTTTAATGTAATGTTTTTATCGTTCTCCATATTATCACTTAAAGAAATATATTTCTTTATAATTTATAAAATGTAGGAAATACATTTCCTATATTTTATCTATAATATAAACTTATCTATATATAGCCTTAATCCATATGAAAATAAAAATAAAAATAAATTAAAAACGGTGATTAAATGTATAAACAAGTAATAGTTTTGAGAAACGATTTAAAAATGGGAAAAGGTAAATTAGTAGCACAGGGCAGTCATGCCTCTCTTATATCTTTTTTAAATACTCAAAAAAATAACCCCACTACTGCCAAAGAATGGTTAAACGAAGGTCAGAAAAAAATAGTATTAAAAGTTAATTCTGAAAAAGAATTATTTGAGGTATTTAAAGATGCAAATATTGATGGTTTTCCGTGCTGTTTAATCAGAGACGCAGGACATACTCAAATACCATCGGGAACAGCAACGGCGGTTGGAATAGGTCCAGATGAGGAAAAAAAACTGGAAAAAATAACAGGTAAATTAAAGTTATTATAATATTATAATATTTATTTTTTAAATATTTTTTCAAGATTTACATTATTTTCAATAATTTCCGCAAATTTATTAATATTTTTTTCAAAATTATCTTTATAATTATCCACTGTTATTAATTTATGCCCTTTTTTTGCCAACACTAAATTTATAATATGGTTTCTAAACTCGTAATTGTCAAATATGCCGTGGAAATATGTTCCAATTAAATAATTTCCATTTTTCATATTAATTGAGCCATCAAATCCATCGTTTTTATTCCCAAATCCTTTATTTAATTTTATAAGTGGTTTTTCATTTGAATAAGTTATTCCTTCGTGCAATTCATAACCATTAACTAAAAAATCTTTATCGTTAATTGATAATATCCCATTTGAATTTACAATTGCTTTTTTATTTCCGAAATGAGTTTCCATATCAAATAATCCAATTCCTTCAATTGTTCCAACATCTCCTTCTGAGTATTCATTATCATTTAACATTTTACCCATTGTTTGATATCCTCCGCATATTCCAATAACAATCCCGCCTTTTTTTGCAAAATCTTTTATTTTTTTATCCATTTTATATTTTTTCATTAAATCCATTTCCATGGTGGAGCAACGAGTTCCCGGAATTATAAGTATGTCTCCAGTTATATCTTCTTTAAAATCTATGAATTTAACAAGGGCATCTTTGGAAAAGGCGTCAATATCTGTAAAATTAGATATCTTTGAGAATTTTACTACATTTACTTCGACTGGACTGTTTATGTTGCCGAATACTTTTTTATTTTGTAGTGCCTGACTGTCTTCCTCAGGGAGCTCCAACTCCTCACTATATGGTATAGTTCCTAAAACTGGTATATTTGTTAATTCCTCAATTTTTTTGTATCCGTCAATTAATACATCAGCATTTCCTCTAAATTTATTTATTACAAATCCTTTTATTAATTTTCTCCATTTTTGGGGCAATAATTCCACAGTCCCATATAATGATGCAAATACTCCTCCTCTATCAATGTCGGAAACCAATAGGGCATCGGCATTAGACAATTCTGCAATTCTAAGGTTAGCTATGTCATCATTTAATAGGTTTATTTCACAGCAACTACCTGCTCCTTCCATAACAACATAATCATAATTTTTGTCCAAATATTCCAAACTTTCTTTTATTTTATCTAAATAATATTCTTTATCTTTTCTATATTCATTATAATTTATTGTTTTATATGGAGCTCCCTGAACAATGACCTGAGATATAAAATTTCCCATAGGTTTTAATAATACTGGATTAAAATGAACAGATGGTTCTACTTTTGAAGCTAAACTTTGAGTATATTGGGCTACGGCTATTTCTCCATCTTCTTTTGCAACTCGCGAATTTAAACTCATATTTTGTGATTTAAAAGGAGCCACTTTATAACCTTTGTTTGCAAGTATTCTACATATTCCAGCTACTAAAACCGTTTTTCCACTGTTCGAGGAGGTTCCCACTACCATTATAAATTTTGCCATTGTTCCACCTAATTTTATAGTGTATTCATTTTATTAATATATATTTAGTAGTATTATAAATGATATAAAAATAATATATAATTATAAAAACAAATATAATAATTAATAAAGTAATAAATCAATTAACAATTAATAAATTATAATTAAAACGCATAAATCTAAATTCTGGTGAAATTATGAAAATTGCTTCATTATATTCTGGGGGAAAGGATTCGGCTTATGCTCTATGGTGGGCATTAAATCAGGGCTGGGATGTAAATTATATGGTAAATGTAGTGTCAAAAAACAAAGAAAGCTATATGTTTCATGTCCCAAATGTTGAATTAACAAATTTGGTGGCAGAAAGTGCAAATATCCCCATGGTTAAGGTAATTACCAAAGGAGAGAAGGAAAAGGAGATATTGGATTTAAAAAAAGCATTATCAAAATTGGATATTGATGGTATTGTTAGCGGAGCTCTGGCAAGTGAATACCAAAGAACACGGATAGACCACATATGCGAAGAAATCGGCATAAAATCTTTTGCTCCATTATGGCATAAGGAACAGGAATTGATATTGAGGGATACCGCAAAATTCTTTGATTTTAGGTTGGTTAGTGTTGCGGCTTATGGATTGGGAAAAGAATGGTTGGGAAAAAGAATAACTGATGATAATATTGATAAATTATTTAAAATAATGGAAAAATATCAAATAAATAAAGCATTTGAAGGCGGAGAGGCTGAAACTTTTGTTTTTGATGCTCCATTTTTTGACAAAAAAATAGAAATTATTGATTATGAAATAATTTGGGACGATAGCTGTGAATGTGGATTTTATAATGTATTGGATGCTAAATTAGTTGAAAAATAATAGGATAATAAAATAAATAATAAAATAATATAAAAAAATTTATTGTCATTCTTCATTTTCGGAATCATGAACATCCCATACATCAAGGAATTTACATATGCATTTTTTATTTAGGAGCTCCGAAACAGAAGGCAAAGTTCTACCTTCGTCCCCATGTATTAATTCTTTGATATATAGTCCGCCATCACAATATATTTTTAATTCAAATTCATTTTTATTAAGTATGTTTGCGGAAACATCATATACATTTCTAATTCTAACTAAATCAGCTCTTCTATGGCTCACTCTTTGGGGTGTTCTCTGATTTATTGTAAGATTTTTTAGTTTTTCTACTAATTGTTCGATTTCTTTTTCTGTGATTTCTTCTTCGCACTCTACAAGTGCTAAATATGTTTTCCTATGTGCCTCATTTTTAAAAAATATAACATCTTTTCTAACGCCATATTCTAAATTATGAATTTCAACTTTTCCACTTTTATTTACTTCTTCCATTAGTGGTTTTAAATCGGCTTTTCTTATTTTTGGCTCTTTTATTTGAAGCACAAATGGTCTTCCATTTCCCAACATTCTAACATCTATATCTTCCCGACCTGCACCGTGGAATGCTTCTTCTTTTCCTTTAAATACTTTCATAAATGGTTCTGCTATTATTTCTTCAACAGAGGTGGGATATTGCTTACCTGTCCAATCACATTTTTCGCATCCTTTTCCCCTACAACTTCTACAATGCCAGTGAGATTGTGGTATTCCCCTTATTAATTTATTATATCTTCCTTTAATGAATATGGAATTTATTTGTAATTCTACTCTTTTATTGTATGGATTAACCATTATTACAATATCGGGATTGGTTTTTTCCACCATTTTATTGGTTTTTTCCACTATTATTTTGCCCATCATTCTGTTAAATTCTTGTTTTATGCTTTCTGCCATTGGGTTATCGTTTATAATTTCTTTTTCTAACTCTTTTATCTTTTTTGGAAGTACTGTTCCAATTAAAAAAGTGTCGAATTCATAGGGTCCTGTAAATTTTAATATTTTTTCTGAAATATCATTTAAATGATTTTTATCAAATATATCCCTACAATATGGACAAGAATATTTTTTTTCATTTTCATTGGTGGTTTCTTCTGTTTCTTTTATTTCTTCTATATTTTCCACCATATTGGTTATTTCAATTAATCCACTTTTGTATATGTTTTTTAGTTCTTCTTTGATATTGTTTATTTTTAGGGTTAATTCTTCTTTCTTTATTTCTATTTCTTTTATTTCCTCTGCGTCGTTGCTATTTTCGTTTAATTCATTCAATCCATTTAATAGATTATATAAATTAGCTAAATTTAGCTCTAATTCAATAGCCTTAGCCATTTTTAATGCTCTGCCCCTCTCATAATTGGTAGTATGTAGTGATTTTGCGTATAATCTACCAAAACACCTATGACATAAAGAATATTTATTTAATATCGAATAATCAATTGTTATATTGTCCATAACTTCACCTATGTATTTTTACGGCGTATAATGTAATATGTAATATTATATAATAAAATACTAATAAAACTAATAATGGTTGGCAATAATAGAAAAATATTTATAAATATGTGCGTTTATATTATTTTAATATATAATCATACTATTATAATATATATTGTAATATAAATATCCGTGATAAAATGCACAAAGAACAACTTATGGAGCTCCACCAATTTTTTGTTCATATTCATAGGGAACTGATGCCAGAAGACTATGAATGTGAATACATTAAAATCTATGAAGAGTTAGATGTTAGACCTCACCACATACATAAATTAAAAACAGAACAAAGGGCTGCTATTTTTTTACTATCTGCATGTATTGCCGAATATCTTTCAAATGAAGATGAATTTTCAAAAAACTTATCTGCTAAACTTATGGAAAATGCGTTTAAATATATAAGTCCAAAGTCAGAAGTTATGAAAAACCATATTGAGGAATATCAAAAAATACAAAAATACAAAAATACGGTTAAATAGCTTAATTATTTCATAAAGATTGGTATTGTTGATTAATTTGGACAATTCAATATAATTATTTAATATACATATATAATTTAATAACATATAATTTAAATATACACATATGGGACAACATGACTAATACCAGAGCAGATTTAGACGATGCGATAAACAATAAATTAAATACTATATTGAATGAGGTATTGCAAGATATACTTGATTACGAAGATAAACAAGAATTAAATGATTTTTCTAAAAAACTTATGGCTGAATTATATATTCAATTAAAAAAATTTATACCTCCTGTTATTGATATTATTCAAGTAGGTTCGACCGCACGAAATACTAATTTAAAAAATGATTATGATATTGACATATTTGTTAGATTTGAAAAAGGGACAGACAAAGAAATACTAAAAAATAGCATATTGGAATGCGGTGAAAAGACTATAAGAAAATTAGGCGGTAAATGTTGGGTGGAATATGCTGAACATCCATATTTATCCGCAAAAGTTGATAAATACGATATTGACATAGTGCCTTGCTATAAATTGGAATGGGGAGATAAAATAATTTCCGCAGTAGATAGAACTCCACTTCATAATGAGTTTTTAATTAATAAATTGAACACAAAAGATAATATAAAATTAATACAGGATATTAAATTATTAAAAAAATTCTTAAAAGGGCTTGGAATATATGGTTCCGATTTAAAAACAAAAGGTTTCTCTGGCTATTTGTGTGAATTATTGGTTATATATTATGGCGGATTTATAAATGTATTAAAAGAGTGCCAATATTGGAATTTAGGGCAAAAAATAATATTGTCAGATATATATAAAATTCATAATTTAAAAGAAAATTACGAATTTACGGAGCTCCCAAATCAACCTTTAATTGTGTATGACCCAACAGATATAAATAGAAATGTGGCTGCTGCATTGGGAACTGAAAATTTCTGTAAGTTTATATATTATTCTGGTTTATTTTTAAAAAATCCTTCAAAAGATTATTTTTATGATTATGATATGAAAGTTGCAAAGAATATTAATAATAGGGATAAAGGGGAGCTCCTCACCTTAGTAATAAATCGACCAAAGGATATTGTGGAAGATGTAATATATCCCCAAATGGAAAAACTACAAAATAGCATAAATAACTTATTAGAGAAACATGATTTTAAATATATCAGATATGGCAATTATGCCGACGAAAATCACTGCTATCTTTCTTGGGAATTTACGGTTTATAGGTTGCCAAATGTAGATGTTAAAGTTGGACCGCCCGCCTATTATAGGAATAGGGCATATCAATTTGCAGAAAAGCATGATAAATGTTTTATTAGTGGTTGCAATATTTGTGCATTCGTTGAGAGAAAATATAAAACCATTTATGAATTATTTGAGGATATTATATTAAATAAATTAAAAAATAAAATTACTAATACTAAATATGTTTCACCTGAAAATGCAAAAATAACAAATACATTTAAGGAAAAATATAAAAATATATAAAATAAAAATATATAAAAATATAAATTTGGTGCGAAAATGAAGTATAGTGTATCATCCATCGTTTTTTTACCTGAATCATTACAATCATCAATCGAAAAGATTGCAGAGGCGAAATTTGATTGCTGGGAAATTGTATGTGAGGGTAGCCATACATTAACGCCCGAAAATGTGGAATATTTAAGCGAGTTAAAGGGGCAGTGGGGTGTAGATATTGTGGTTCATGCCCCATTTTCTGATTTAAATCCTGCTTCAATGAATGAAAAAGTTAGAAAATTGACAATTGAGAGTATTGAGGAAGCAATTAAAGGAGCTTCGGAGCTCCATGCGAAAGTAGTTACAGTTCATCCGGGATATATTCCGCCGTTGTGGTCTGATTATGTAAATACCATTGTTGATAACAATTATATGACGCTAAATGCTATTGTGGAAATTGCAGAAGCCTATAATGTTATGCTTGGTTTTGAAAATATGCCCAATTATCACGGTATTTTAGGAATAACGCCCGATAGTATGCGGGAGGTAATAAAAGATATTGATTCAAAATATCTTGGGGTTACTTTTGATATGGGTCATGCAAATACTGCATGCGGAGCTCCCCACACTTACATAAAAGAATTAAACAGCATCGGGAAAGGTATAGTTCATGTCCATTGCCATGACAATAACGAGAAAGACGACGAACATCTATTGGTTGGAGAAGGAAACATTGATTTTACAAAAGTTATAGATGGACTAAAAGAGATAAATTATCGTGGTTATTTATCTTTTGAATCTAAAAGTTTAAGAGATGCCATACAAAGTAGGGAGATTATAAATAAATTAATAAAGTAAAAAAATTAGTAAAATAGAATAGTAATATAAAATAATAAACGCAATAAAAACGAAACAAAAACAAACAAAACAATAAACATAAAAAACTAAAAAAGGCGATATTATGAAAATAGCAATATTGGGAGGAACAGGAGACCAAGGATTTGGTTTGGCTTTGAGATTTGCAAAAAATCATGATATAATAATAGGTTCAAGAAAAAAAGAAAAGGCAGACGATGCCGTAGTTGAACTAAAAAAAATATTGAACAATAATAATATGGAATATAATGATATAATTGGAATGGATAATAAAGAAGCTTCAAAAGAAGGAGATTTAATTATTTTATCTTTGCCTTATGAATATATATTATCTACATTAAAAGATATTAAAGAGGAATTGAATGGTAAAATTGTAGTGTCAATAGGCGTTCCATTAGCCACCGCAATTGGGGACAAACCTACAAGAGTTGTTTTACCGCCACAAGGCTCTGTTGCTGAAATGGTGCAAGATTATTTAAAGAATTCAACCGTAGTAAGTGCATTTCATAATGTATGTTCCAAAGAATTGGTGTGTATAGGGGGTTGTGTAGAATGCGATATATTAGTATGTGGAAATGATGTTGATTCAAATAAAATAGTTGTTGATTTAGCCCGTGAAATAGATGGAGTTAAGGGGATAGATTGCGGTAAATTGGAATTGTCAAGATATATTGAACAAATTACTCCACTTTTAATAGGATTAAATATAAAATATAAATTAAAAGGTTCTGGGATAAGAATAACAGGACTACATTAAATTTATATTTGTGTTAAAAAAGAACGATGTAAATGTGGGCTTAGCTTCTGCATTGTTAAAATATAAAAATTAAAAATTTAATTTTTTAAATGATTTTTTTATTTTTCATTTGTTGATATTTTTAATTATTCTTTATACATTAGTTGCCTCATTATTTTGCCCATTGGACCTCCCATTTTAAGCATTTTTCCACTTTTCATATTTTGGAAGGCATTTTTAGTAGTGCTATAATATTTTAATAGCTCTTTTATTTCCTCTTGTTTAACTCCTGCTCCTCGTGCTATTCTTTTCATTCGTGATGTTTTTATTATGTCGGGATTCTCTTTTTCTTTTGAGGTCATTGAATCCATTATAATTTTATATTTTTTTAATTTATGTTCTGTGATATCCGCAGCACCTTTTGGAAGATTTGAGCCCATTCCCGGTATCATAGCCATTAATTGCTTCATTGAGCCCATTTTAGATATTGCCTCTAATTGAGAATATAGCTCATTTAATGTAAATTTACCTCTCATCATGGCATCAAGGCTTTCCTCTGTATCTTCATCAATTATATCTTCCGTTCTTTCTAGTAAGGAATCTAAATCTCCCATTCCAAGCAATCTTGAAATAAATTTTTTTGGGTCGAAAGCTTCTAAATCATCAACTTTTTCCCCCGTTCCTATGAATTTTATGGGAGCTCCTATTTCAGCTACCGCACTTAGGGCACCTCCTCCTTTTGCAGAACCGTCCATTTTTGTAATAAGAATACTACCAATGTTTTTAACAGCATCTTTAAAGGCTTTTGCCTGATTTTTTGCTTGTTGTCCGAGGGTTCCATCTATAACCAATATTATTTCTTTTGGATTAAATTTTTCATTTATTTCTTTCATTTCATCTAATAACCCAGCTTCCTCTTTATGCCGTCCCGCTGTATCAATTATAATTACATCATTCTTTTTAAATTGTTTTAGCCCTTCCTCTGTTATTTCTATTGGCGTTTTTGTTTTTGTTGGGTCACCATGTAGTGGAATGTGGATTTTTTCAGACAATTGTTTTAATTGCTGATATGCCGCGGGTCTGTATATATCCGCAGCAATTAGGGCTGGTTTAAATCCTCTTTTTTGGAGGGTTCTTGCCAACTTTGCCGCACTTGTGGTTTTACCGCTACCTTGAATACCCACCAACAATATAATATTTTTCTTTTTTGGGTCAAGTTCTAATTTTTGACCTTCTTCACCAAGCAATTTTACGAGCTCATCATATACAATTTTTACTATGTGGTCTTTTTTTGAAAGTCCTTTGGGGGGAGATTCGTATATCGCTTTTCTTTCAATTTCTTTACTCATGGCAAATACAATCTTAACATTTACATCTGCTTGAATAAGTGCTTTTTGTATGTCTTTAATTACTTCTTTTACAAGTTTTTTATCTACAAATGTGGCATTTTTTATTTTGTTAAGTGCATTAGTAATATTGCTACCCAATTTGTCAAGCATAATTCCACCAAATTAATTCTATGTAATAATATAATTAAAATAATAAGAGAATTTTTAATAATAATTATAAAATATCTATTCTTTCCATCTCTTAAATAATTTATTTTCAATATTTAAACTGTCTAATACTCTCCCCACTATAAAATCCACAATATCATCAATGTTTTTTGGGTTATTATAGTATGCAGGAATTGGCGGCATTATTAGAGCTCCATATTTTGATAATTTTAACATATTTTCAAGATGAATTGTGCTAAATGGCATTTCTCTTGGCATTATTATTAATTTCCTTTGTTCTTTTAGGGCTATGTCGCATACTCGCCCTATTAAATTGTGGCTATAACCATGTGCTATGGCTGAAAGGGTTTTCATTGAGCAGGGAATTACTACAACGGCATCAAATTTATTGGACCCAGAAGCCACAGGTGTAAAAAAATCATTATTATTATAATAATTATCCGATAATTTTGTAAATTCTTCAATGGGCGTTTTTAATTCATATTTTATTATTTCTTGTGCTGATTTTGATATTATTAGATTTGATTCGATATTGTTGTAATTTTTTAAAACTTCTAAAAGTCGTTTTGCATAAATTATGCCACTTGCCCCACTGATACATACAATTATTTTTTTCATAAGCATCTCTCTTTTAATAAATATTATTAAAAGATATTATGAAAAGACAATATATATAATTAATACAAATTAATAATATAATATATATAGATTAATAAATATTATCTGTTATAAAAAATATGCGGGGGAAGGGATTCGAACCCTCGAACTCCTATGAGACTAGGCCCTCAACCTAGCGCCTTTGGCCAGGCTTGGCAACCCCCGCACATTTAAATAAAAATCGCATAGGGTAGTTTTACATAATAATATATAAACTTTTTGTAGAAAAGTATTTATAGTAGATTGTAATAGTTAAAGATGCCTTAATAATTGCCGAGGTGGCTTAGGCTGGTTATAGCGCTCGGCTCATACGGATATTCCTAAGGGGTTTAATCCCCTTGGGTCCTGGGAAACCGAGAGGCCGGGGGTTCGAGTCCCCCCCTCGGCATTTTTTTATACTCTATTAGATTTATATATGTATATTTATCTCATATATTTATTTTTTTATTTTTTATAAGGAGCTCCGAAGAAATTTATTTTTTCAATCAATTCATTAAAAGCATCTAATTCAAAATTTAAAACTTCTTCTTTTGTCATTGTTCCGCTAACTTCTCCATCAACTGTTAATTTATCTATTCCTCTTAATATCATTCTACCTTTGCTATCTCTGTTTAATATTTCCTCTGCTACTCTATCATGAACAAATGCCATTGGTGGTATAAATACGGTATCAGCCATATCATCTAAATTTACGGTTTCAAGGTCTTTTGAAGTTATTAAGTCGGAAATGTCTTTATCTACTTTTATAATATTTATTGGAGTATCTTTGAATATTTTACTTAAATATGGATAAGATATATTTCCAGTGATTATCGTAGCTTCTGATTTTATTTTTTCTCTTAATTTTATTAACAAATCTTCCTCCTGTGCTATTGCAAATGGTGCATTTGTTAATGGGTCATATAAGGGAGTTCCCGTAATTCTTATTCTGTCCCCAAATTCCTCATACATTTCTTTTACTATATTTTTAAATGTATCTATGCCATGAGGTTCAATTCCTTCTATTAATGGTTCATTTTCAAGTATTAATCCGTGTTTGGTTCTATTGGCAAATCTCATTAATATTACGGCATGAGCTCCCCATGTTATTAAATCATTAATGGTTTTTTTTAATTCTTCCCCATCATTTACATTGGGCACTAAAATTATAGCACAATGAACTTCACAATATTTACATAGATATTTTAAACAATTTATAGATGTTTCTGCATTGGGGTCATTTACCCATTCTTTTCGTATTTTTGGATTTGTGGAAAATACTGAAAATGTGGTTTCATCTACTCCACAATTTATTAGCTGTTTTACCGTTTCAACTGATTTAAAACCCTTTCCAGAGGTATATCCGAGGTGAATTTTTAAATTAAGCTGTTTAATGTAATCGCAGAGCTCCGCCAATTGTGGGTAAAAACTAACATCTCCACCGCTGGTTATATTTATTTTATCGTATTTTTCAAAAAATAGGGCACTTTGTATTTGCTGAATTGCAAAAGGAAGAGGTATAAAATCTCCATTTATTTCCCTTATTGAATTGGTGCAATAATCACAACCGATTTGGAATGTGCAATTTTTACAACCTAAGGGAACAAAATTAGAATTATTTACTTTTCTAAAATAGCAAAATTTACAAAATCCTCCGCAATTTTTTCCCGGTTCTCCTTTTAAATCCACCAGTAAAGACTTATCGTAGTTTTTGTTTTGGGGTAATTTTTTTCCGAGGTCATCTTCGCCAAATCCAAAATCAAAATTGTTCATATTATTCATATTATTAAATTGATTAAAATTAAAGTTATTTTCCATGATTATCTCCTTTTTTAATACGGTGTGCTCAAAAAGTCAAATTTTGAAAGGTATATTCAGAATATAAATAATAGCATCGACTTACTATGTTTTGTAAGGAGCTCCTGAACACACCATTAATTACACACTATAATTATATATTTTACCTATTTATAATTATAATTTATAATAAATTGCAATAAAACCCCTTTCGAAAGTTAGGGGCAGTTTATAATCCTTACATCTGTTTAACTTATATTATATATATGTTTTGATTTTAGTTCAATGGAAAATATAATATATATATAAAAATATAGGTTATCGTGCATATATCAAATTAGTAGGAGTGGTTCCTATGGTAAAGTATGAAGACAAAATAAAATTATATGATGCAAAAGGAAATCTTGCAGAAGAAAACATACCATTAGAGGCTATTAGCCCGTTATACAACCCAGTTGTAAAAAATATGGTAAAGAGCATAAAAAGAACAGTAGCTGTTAATTTGGCAGGAATTGAAGCTACATTGAAAGCAGGAACAATTGGAGGTAAAGCTTGTAGAGTTCCAGGAAGAACACTTGACTTACCAATTGTAGATAACGCAGAAGCAGTAATGGATAAAGTTGAAAAGATATTAAGAATATCCGAAGACGACGATACAAACATAAGAACAATAAACGGCGGAAAACAAGCTGTTGTGCAAGTTCCATCTAAAAGATTGGATGTAGCTGCTGAATATTCAGTATCTATGTTAAGCACTGGTATGGCATTGAAAGAAGCTATTATTGATACATTTGATGTAGATATGTTTGATGGTTCCACAGTGCATGCTGCAATTGTGGGAAGATACCCGCAAGTTATGGATTACATGGGTGGAAACATCGCTTCACTTTTAGGAGCTCCATCAAATATGGAAGGATTAGGTTATGCTTTGAGAAACATCATGGTAAATCACTATGTTGCTACAACAAAGAAAAACCTCATGAACGCTATCGCATTTTCCTCAATTATGGAACAAACAGCAATGTTTGAAATGGGAGATGCAATTGGTTCATTTGAAAGAATGCACTTATTGGGTCTTGGATACCAAGGATTAAATGCAGATAACCTTGTAGTAGATTTAGTAAAAGCTAACGGAAATGGAACAGTAGGAACTGTTGTAGCATCCGTTGTAGAAAGAGCACTTGAAGACAAGGTAATTGCAGAAGATAAAACAATGGATTCAGGATTCACAATGTACAAACCAGTAGATGTTGCTAAGTGGAATGCTTATGCAGCAGCAGGTTTAGTTGCAGCATCTATTGTAAATTGTGGTGCAGCAAGAGCAGCTCAAAATGTTGCTTCAACAATCTTATACTACAATGACATATTAGAATACGAAACAGGATTACCTGGAACTGACTACGGTAGGTCCGAAGGTACAGCAGTAGGATTCAGTTTCTTCTCACACTCAATTTATGGTGGTGGAGGACCTGGTATCTTTACAGGAAACCATGTAGTAACAAGACACTCAAAAGGATTTGCTATACCTCCAGTAGTTGCAGCATTATGTATGGATGCAGGAACTCAGATGTTCTCACCTGAGAAAACATCCGCATTAGTTGGTGCAGTATATAGTGATATTCCAGAGTTTAAAGAACCTTTAAAATATGTAATTGAAGGAGCTATTGAAGTAAAAGATAAAATTTAAATTATCAATTGCTCAAATATTTTTTATGATTCCAGCATTTAACTTATTAGTAGGTAATATTATGATTGAAATTGAAGTCTTCCCTCATAGATTTTTAAAGGCAGACACCACTGAAAAGTTCTTAAATGAGATGTATTCGCTTGAAACTGTGGAGCGAGTTATCATCCACGGTCAGCCATTACCTAAAACCGTATATTATGGTCCTGCAAGAGGAACTCCTGTAAATCACCCTGAAAGAAAAGAAGTTCTTGTTAGGGGTGTGCCTGTGGAGCTCACCGTAATGGCAGGTAGATTTTGGATATTATTGAATGAGGATAATGAATTAAATAAAATCGAGGAAGTTTGTAAGTCATTATTTCCATATGGTTACAACTTAAATGCTGGTAAATTTACCCGGAGCTCCCCAACTACAACTGATTATATGAAATATGGTGAGAAACTGGTAAATAGCATGGATAGAAAAATGATTGGTCTTACAGACCCAAGAAGTAAATTCACATCCTCTGTTAAAATGATTCCAAAAAATGAAAATGCCGAATGTGAGCAAAATTAAGGAGGTAGTGATTTTATGCCAGTTGGTAGAAAAGAACAGATAGTCGATTGTAGGGCAGTAAGGGGATTAGGTGAAGGCGGAGGATTAGCTCAAAGAGGAACTTTTGCAGAGGGTCTTAAAAATGATGTTGTTGTTGTGGCAATGTCCCCTGGGAGAAGACATATCACAAAACCAGTTTGTGAAATTACCTATGGAATAAGAGAAGCTGGAATTCAAACCAGTGTGCTTGTATTGAATGCAGGTTCTGGACTTCCACATGACACTCCCAAAGGTAGTTTGGGTTCAACCTTTGGATTAAAACCAGAGGAGGCAAAACAGGTAAATCGACATAAGCTTTGCATAATTCATTTTGGTAATGTAAAAAGCCACATAATCTATAAGGCAAGGCTATTTCTTAGGTATGTTAAAATACCTACAATTATAGTGTGCCAAACTCCCATAGATATGGAGGATTTTGCAAAGATTGGTGTTAAAACTAAAAATGTCATGCCTGTTAATCCCGACACCGACGGTACTATTGTGGATATTATTACGGGGGTAGTAAGGGGAGAATCTGCCACCCAACTTAAAATTGATGAAACTATTGAAAAAATTAAGAACCATTTAAATTAAGTTAAAAGGTGATTCTATGGCATACACGCCTCAATTTTGTCCTGGTTCAACAACAGTAGCACAGAACAGAAGAGACCACATGAATCCAGATGTTCAATTAGAAAAATTAAGGGAAATACCTGACGATGAAATAGTTAAAGTTATGGGACACAGACAGCCAGGAGAAGACTACAAAACAGTTCATCCTCCATTAGAAGAGATGGACATGCCTGAAGATTTTGTAAGGGATTTAGTTGAACCTATGTCTGGTGCTAAAGAAGGACACAGAATTAGATATATTCAGTTTGCAGATTCCATGTATAACGCACCTGCTCAGCCATATGATAGGGCAAGAACCTACATGTGGAGATTTAGGGGAGTAGATACAGGAACACTTTCAGGAAGGCAAGTTATCGAAATGAGAGAAAGCAACCTCGAAGAAATGTCCAAAAACTTCTGTATTGATACAGCATTCTTTGACCCTGCAACATGCGGTATGAGAGGAGCAACAGTTCATGGACACTCATTAAGATTGGACGAAAACGGATTAATGTTTGATGCCCTCCAAAGATATGTATTTGATGAAAAAACGGGTCATGTATTGTATGTGAAAGACCAAGTTGGAAGACCATTGGACGAACCTGTTGATGTTGGGGAACCATTATCCATGGAAAAATTAAAAGAACTAACAACAATATACAGAAAAGACGGAACAGCAATGAGAGATGACGAAGAAATAATAACAGTAGTTAAAAGAATCCACAGAGCTAGGACTTTGGGAGGATACATGCCTACCGAAGAAATCTTCGAAGGATTGTAAATGAAATAAATTACTGCAAATATTGAATATATTACTTAACCTACCTCTACTTACCTTTTGAGGTGAATTTTATGGAAGCTGAAAAGAAATTGTTCTTAAAAGCATTGAAAGAAAAGTTTGATGAAGACCCAAAGGAAAAATACACAAAATTCTATACCTATGGTGGATGGAAACAATCCAAAAGAAAAACAGAATTTGTTGAAGCAGCAAAAGAAATCTCTGATAAAAGAGGCGGAATTCCAGGGTATAACCCAGATATTGGTGTTCCACTCGGACAAAGAAAAATGATGTCCTACAAATTATCAGGCACTGACGACTATGTTGAAGGTGATGATTTACACTTTATGAACAATGCTGCTATTCAACAATTGCACGACGATATTAGAAGAACAGTTATTGTTGGTATGGATACTGGACACATGGTATTGGAGAAAAGACTTGGTGTGGAAGTTACTCCTGAAACAATTAACGAATATATGGAAACAATAAACCACGCTTTACCTGGTGGTGCTGTTGTTCAGGAACACATGGTAGAAGTAGATCCTGCATTGGCATGGGATTCATATGCTAAAATCTTCACAGGAGACGATGAGTTGGCTGATGAACTTGATAAAAGAGTTTTAGTTGATATCAACAAATTGTTCCCAGAAGAGCAAGCAGAAGAATTAAAAGCTGCTATTGGTAAAAAAACATACCAAATATCAAGAGTTCCTACATTAGTAGGTAGAGTATGTGATGGAGGAACCATCGCAAGATGGTCTGCTATGCAGATAGGAATGTCCTTTATTACAGCATACAAACTTTGTGCAGGGGAAGCTGCTATTGCTGATTTCTCATACGCAGCAAAACACGCTGATGTTATTGGATTAGGTACAGCACTTCCAGCAAGAAGGTCAAGAGGAGCAAATGAGCCAGGGGGAATTCCATTTGGTATTTTGTCCGATGTTGTTCAAACAACAAGAGTTAGTGATGACCCAGTTGAGCAATCATTAGAAGTAGTTGCTACTGGTGCTATGTTATATGACCAAATTTGGTTAGGTGCATACATGTCTGGTGGTGTAGGATTTACCCAATATGCAACAGCAGCATATACTGATGACATCTTAGACGATTTCTGCTACTATGGATTGGATTATGTAGAAGGAAAATACGGAAGATGCGGAACAAAAGCTACAATGGATGTTGTGGAAGATATTGCAACAGAAGTTACACTTTATGCACTTGAACAGTATGATGAATACCCAACATTATTGGAAGACCACTTTGGAGGTTCCCAAAGAGCAGCAGTTGCAGCAGCAGCAGCAGGTGTTTCAGTATGTATGGCAACAGGAAACTCAAATGCAGGAGTTAATGGATGGTATTTAAGCCAAATCATGCATAAAGAGTACCACAGTAGGTTAGGATTCTACGGATACGACTTACAAGACCAGTGTGGGGCTTCAAACTCATTATCTATTAGAAATGACGAGTCTTCACCATTGGAATTAAGAGGTCCAAATTATCCAAACTACGCAATGAATGTTGGTCACCAAGGAGAATACGCTGGTATCGCTCAAGCAGCACATTCTGCAAGAGGAGATGCTTTTGCTATGAACCCATTGATTAAGATTGCATTTGCTGACCCATCATTAGTATTTGACTTCGCACATCCAAGAAAATGTTGTGCAAGAGGAGCTCTCAGAGAGTTCGAAGCAGCAGGAGAAAGAGACCCAATCTTACCTGCAAAATAATAACTTACATAATTACTGTATTGTATAAATCATAAAAGGGAGCTCCTTTTTATTGTTCCCTTTTTTGAGATATACAGGCATATTTAATTTTTTGTTTTATATATTGTTAATTAAAGAAATATTTATTAAAAATAAATAGTAATTGACCTTCTTTTGATGAAATCAAATCGAAAATAATATATATTATTAATCAATGACATATTTATTTAGATATTAATTTAATTATGAGGTGAATCACATGGACCCAACATTGTTAGCTCTCGGAGCTCTTGCATTATCAGGAGCCGCTGCTACTGTGGCAGGATGTGCAGAAGATTTGGAATCTGATGTAGGTTCTCAGTCCAATCCTAACTCTCAGGTTCAATTAGGTCCTCAAATGGGGAATATCCATAGATACTTTAACAAAGCTATCTCAGGGGAACCTGTATCCTATGGATTATATGTTGCTGCAGCAGGTGCTACTGCATGGGCATTAATGGGTATAAATTTAAACCCAGTACTTGCAATTGTAATAGGTTCAGGAGTTGCTGCATTAATCCACGGTGCTTATTCAGTAAGTGCATTTTTAGGTAGGATTGTAGGGCAATCAAAGAATTTTGGACAGCCAGTATATATGGATGTAATGATGGGACATTTAGGTCCTATGGTAGGTCATGGCTTTATTGCCGTATTTTGTATGCTTTTTGCCGCATATTTGGCAGTTAATGCATTAGGAAATCCATTCCCATTACCATTGGTTGCATTGATATTTGGTATTACCGTAGGTGCTATTGGTTCCTCAACAGGGGATGTTCATTATGGTGCTGAAAGAGAATATCAAAAATATGAATTTGGTGGTGGAATACCTGTTGCCAACCAAGGAGATATAGATATTATGGCAGAAACTGGTATTAGAAATGGTTTAGATTCTTCATATTTCTGTTCAAAGTTAGGTGGTCCTTTAACAGGTCTTGCGTTTGGTCTTATCATATTCCTTGATGGATGGAGAGGACTGATTGGAAATATAATAGGCGGAGATTTAATAACAAAGGCGGCTATTGCTATTGTGGTTGGTCTTATTGTGGTTATTACTACGGTATTACTCAACAGAAAAATCGAAGTATATGCTAGAAATAAATTTGGACCATATACAGATAGGTAAAAAATATTTGGTGATGTATTATGGTAAATATTGATATTGTAAGTTTGGCAGTCCCTCTTGCAGAAATCACAATTGCGGGTGCCATCATTAATGCTAGTGTTCATTTTGTTCCAGTTGGTGGAGCTCCTGCGGCTATGGCTACCTCAACAGGAGTAGGTACAGGAACTACACAATTGGCAGCAGGTGCTGGTTTTACGGGTTTAATGGCTGCGGCAGCATTGGCAGCTCAATCAGGCATTAGTTTAACAAATCCAATTCATCTGGCTCTTATTATGTTATCAGGGGCAGTAGGTTCTATGATTATGCTTGGATTAACCATGTTAATTGGGCAAATGATTTATGTATATGGTGTTGGAGTAGTTCCAGCAGCAGATAAAGTAGATAACGACCCATTTACAGGAGATTATCAAAAATCATACATTACTCCGGGAACAACAGGACATGCAATTCCAACAGTATGTTTTATAAGTGGTTTAATCGGAGCAGCACTTGGAGGTATTGGTGGAGGTCTTGCTTATATTGCATTTAAATCATTAGAATTCTCCTCAGAAGTTTCAGGTGTTATTGCAGTTGGATTTTTCTTCCTAAATGCTGTTCTTGCATCATATAATATCGGAGGAACAACAGAAGGATTCCACGACCCAAAATTCAAGAAAATACACTTCGGAATTATAGCATCATTTGTGGCTTCATTGTTATGTGGAGTTATTGTTTCAGGAATGTCATTAGGAATTTATTCATATTAAATATAGAGTTGGATTGACGGAAACATACTCAATATCCTAAATTAAAAAGTGAATTATCTTTTATCCATATGGGAGACAAACTTTGTCAATTAACCATAGTTATTCTACGGGCATTTGACAAAAATATCTTGTTAATTGGAACAGATAATTCAGATAAAATACAATTAAACCGCAGAAATACATATATGACCAATAAAGGACATTTAATTGTAGATTAACTAAATAGAGGTGTAATTATGAGTCATGGTGGTGGAGGACATGCAGCAGAAAGATATCCTGAAGGTCAGGTATTATTAGCTGGTTCAGTTCTCGCAATCATTGGTATGTATATTGCACAATTTGCTACGCAATTTGGATATGGACAATTGTCTATGTTGGTGGGCGGACTTTTAGCAGTTGCGGCTACTGTGGCAGGTGCAAATACTACAAGAAAAGTAGCAGCTTATGGATTGGGGACAGGAGTTCCATCCATTGGTATGGCAAGTTTAGGTATGGGAACAATTGCAACATTGGCAGGAGTATCAATTCCCGCAGTATTGATTTCACAGTTCGCAATGCCTAATGAAATAACTTATTCTATCCCAATAATGATATCAATAGTGGCATTAATATTGGGTGTGGTTGTAGGAAAATTAACCGTAAATCCAATTGGAATGAAAGTCCCTATTATGGTTCAAAGTATGACTTACTTGTCATTAATGGGTGCATTGTCAGTTTCAGGATTTTGCGTTGCATTTGCGGGTGGTTTTACTCCTGATGTATTTATACCAGGTGCAGTGAAAACTGGAATTATCGGATTGGCATTTATTGCAGCAGGTATGGCAATATTACATCCATTTAACGCATGTTTGGGTCCAAATGAAGACCATGGAAGAACATTAAAATTGGCATTAGCTTGTGGATTGATAACTTGGTTTATGTTTTCAGTAGCTAAGTTAGATGTTATTTCTTCAATAGTGTCATTAATACTTTGGGCATTAGTTTATGTTTCATTTGTAAAACAATCATTAAACGATGCATGCGATGTATTATATACGCCAGAATTGCCTAAGAAGGAAGATTAAGGTGGTATTATGGAATTAGTTAAAATATGCCCAGAAATTGGAATTGTGATGGATGTCGATACAGGAATGGTTGCCGAAATGAGGAAAGATATTCTTGTAGTTGATTTAAATCCAATTAAAGAGGAAATAAATAAATTAGAAACATTATCCAAAGCATTTGAAAATTCGCTTGACCCAAGAAGTGCCCCATTAAAAGCATATGATGGAAGGGACAATATATACAGTGTTGGAGGTCTGTTCCAAAGTGCATTCTTTGGTTTTTGGATATCTTTATCAATATTAACATTGGGATTATTACTTGTAATAGGTTTATATCCTAAATTAATAGGGTTATAATTTGGAGGTGCTAATATATGGCAGATAAAAAAGCCCCTGCATCAGGATGGCCAATAGTAAGTGGCGAATATGTTGTAGGAAACCCAGAAAGCTGTGTAGCAGTTGTGACATTGGGTTCCCATGGTTTAGATGAAGCAGCTATTGAAGCAGGTGCTGCTATTTCAGGACCATGCCACACAGAAAATTTAGGGATTGAAAAAGTTGTAGCTAATTATATATCAAATCCAAACATTAGATTTATGTTAGTTACTGGTTCCGAAGTTCAAGGACATATTACAGGACAGTGCTTTAAAGCATTGTATGAAAATGGAATTGGAGATGACGGAGGAATTATTGGAGCAAAAGGAGCTATTCCATTTTTGGAAAATGCTGGACAAGATGCTATCAGTAGATTCCAAAATCAACTTGTGGAAATTGTAGATTTAATTGATGTTGAAGATACAGGTAAAATAAGCAGTGCTATTAAAGACTGTATTTCAAAAGACCCTGGAGCTTTCGAAGAAGACCCAATGATATTGGATTTAGAAGGTGGTGGTGGAGAGGCTGGAGCTGATGAATCCACATCAATAAAACCAGCTGCACCAGAAACAGTATTGTTGGAAACAAGAATGAGAATGATATCCGAAAAAATAAATGATGCGGCATTAATAGCAAAATTCAATTCAGGATATTATAATGGAAAAATACAAGGAATTGCAATAGGGTTGTTCCTATCTTTGTTAATATTCTCCTTGTTATAGGCATATTATTGTAAATGAATAATTTGGAGGTGCTAATATATGGCAGATAAAAAAGCCCCTGCATCAGGATGGCCAATAGTAAGTGGCGAATATGTTGTAGGAAACCCAGAAAGCTGTGTAGCAGTTGTGACATTGGGTTCCCATGGTTTAGATGAAGCAGCTATTGAAGCAGGTGCTGCTATTTCAGGACCATGCCACACAGAAAATTTAGGGATTGAAAAAGTTGTAGCTAATTATATATCAAATCCAAACATTAGATTTATGTTAGTTACTGGTTCCGAAGTTCAAGGACATATTACAGGACAGTGCTTTAAAGCATTGTATGAAAATGGAATTGGAGATGACGGAGGAATTATTGGAGCAAAAGGAGCTATTCCATTTTTGGAAAATGCTGGACAAGATGCTATCAGTAGATTCCAAAATCAACTTGTGGAAATTGTAGATTTAATTGATGTTGAAGATACAGGTAAAATAAGCAGTGCTATTAAAGACTGTATTTCAAAAGACCCTGGAGCTTTCGAAGAAGACCCAATGATATTGGATTTAGAAGGTGGAGGAGATTCCGCAGGAGAAGGAGATGATGGTGAAGGATTTGCTATCGAAGGAATTCCTTCATCGGTTGAGCCAGATTTAGAATATACAAAAAAACTCATGGATACTCTTGACTACAAAGTAGGTTTGATTACAAGAGAAGTTGGACTGTCTTCTGGAAACCAGATGAAATCCATTGAAGGAGCAGTTTATGGTTCTATGTTAGCCGTGGTGTTGGTAGGAATTCCAGTTCTATTAAAATTAGTATTATAGGTGGTTGAATGTCAGAAATACCAACTGTTATAGTTCCATCAAAGGAATATAAAGAATTGCAGGAAAAATTAGATGGTATTGAACAAACCGTAGAAAATACCAATGCTGAAATTATCCAAAAATTGGGTAAAAAAGCAGGAAGAGATGTCGGTATAGTATATGGGTTTGCAATAGGATTAGTATTTGTAATGGTAGTTGGAAAATTATTGCCAATATTTAGTAAATTCCTATAAAAAAATAAGGATATATATTATAAGGTGGTAATTGATGTTCAAATTTGATAAAGAACAGATGGTTATTGAAATAGCAGGTAGAAAATTCGGCGGTCAGCCGGGAGAATATCCAACAGGTTTATCTGGAACAATATTTTATGCAAGACATAAAATTGTAGAAGATGCAAAAAAAGGTATTTTCGATAAATCCGCAGCAGAAGCATTAATAAACAAACAGGCAGAAATGGAGGACACCACAGGAAACCCTGCATTAGTTCAGGTATTTGGTGGAAATCCAGAAGCATTAATAAATTACATCGACTTCGTAGCTGATGTGTGGGATGGTCCAATGTTATTGGACTCTACATCAGGAGAAGCAAGAATGGCAGCAGCTACAAGAGCAACAGAAGCAGGATATGCAGCTCAATGTATTTACAACTCTATCAATGTTTCAATCGATGAGGCAGAATTCCAAAACTTAGTAGATAGTGATTTAGAAGCGTCAATCGTATTGTGCTTTGACCCAATGGACCCATCAGTTGAGGGTAAATTAAATGTATTGTTAGATGGTGGAAAAACAACAGATACAGGTATGCTTGATTTAGCTGAAAAAGCAGGAATTAAATACCCATTAATTGATGTTGCATGTACTCCATTAGGAAATGGTGCAGGTCAGTCTGTAAGAGCATCATTTGCAGTTAAAGCAAAATTAGGTCTTCCAGTAGGTAGTGGTATCCACAATATTCCATCAGCATGGGACTGGTTAAGAGATTTCAGAAAAGGATTAAGAGAAGCAGGGCAAACCCAATTATCAAAAGATGTTCATCATGTTTGCGATATTGGAGCTAACATTGTTCAAACAATGGCGTCAGGAGATTATGTGTTATATGGTCCTATTGATAACTCAGAATTAGCATTCCCCGCAGTTGCTATGACCGATATGATTATTGCAGAAACTGCAAAAGATATGGGAACTACTCCTGTTGATAATCACCCACTAAACAAATTATTATAATGGGAATAATTGGACAATACATAAATAAAATATATATTTTACATTTTTCTTTTTTATTTTTAAAATGATGATGAGTTCAAAGTTTGTTTATATCAGTTTCTATGATTGGTCATTATTTTATTGTGCTTTAAATATTATAAATGTAAAAATAGTTCATGAACACACCATATATATTTGTTAAAATTTCAAAAAAAGAGTTTATACTAAAATAAACGATTTTATGGAGAGATAATAAATCGACGAACAAATTATCAATTAATTTATTAATTTATTATTGGTGTATTGGGTCGTCTTATTGTTTTGGACATAACTATCATATTATCGATTCATTATCTATCTTATTTTATGACATATTTAAAAAGTTAATTTAACTAATATAGTGAATCGACATAAATTGTCCCTATTGGGTCTTTGTTATTAAGAATGAATTACTTCTTAATTATCCATTAGTCGCATATAAGTTCTTATCTACAAATGTGATTTACGCAACGGGTTCGTCGATTAACCTATATCGTTTTTCTTTACTCTGGGAGCTCCACTATACTTACCTATTATGCATTCCATATGGCTAAAAAATCTTTTAGTGCCCTTGTAATCAATTCTTTTTTTCCTTCAATTATGATTTTATCGCTTTCTTCTTTACTATTTTCAAAAATAACGCCATACCATTCACTTAATTCTCCTAATATCTCACTATGGAGCTCCCTGTTTAATTTAATTCTAATAGTTTCGACATCTTTTTTTCTTTTAATCTCTGCATTAAATACGCTTTTATCCATGGGGAATTCTACATCTAATTCATTTTTACAAGCTTTTCCCATTTTATCTAAATATTCTTTTGCTGTGTCCATATCACATAATCCAAAAAGCATCATTTGAACTTGTGATAATTCTTTCTCAGCATCTCGCAACGATTCAAAGCCCGCATGTTCATCCATTAAATAAAAATGAATAATATTTTTAGCAATTCTAATTTTGGAAATTGCATCATTTGAAACTGGCTTCCCCTCTTTTATTAATTTTGAAGCTAATTCTGATAATACTACCCACTGTTTATCAATTCCTTTTGCATCTTTCATATATCATCACTTTATTTTTTTTAAATAATATGCCCTACTTTCTTTATCAAATTTTTCAATAGCATATCTTAACATGGTTCTCGGCATGGTTTGAGCATATTTTTCTAAAAATTCCTCTAATATTTTTTTATTTCTTTTGCCTATTTCTCTGAGCATCCAACCTACGGCTTTATGGATTAAATCGTGCTTATCATTTAATAATATTTCTGAAATTTTCAAGGCATGGTGAAAATTATTTTTTCTTATAAATGCAAAAGTAGAAATAATGGAAATTCTTTTTTCCCATAAATTATCTGATTTTGCCAATTTATACAAAATATTAATATTGTCATTATGGTCGTTGGAGTAGGTCGATATACTCTCTAATAAATATTCTCCCACTATTTTATGGCAAGATACATCTACCAAATCCCAATTGTTTATATTGTGCGTATTTTTTAAATAAAATTTATAAATTTTTTCTTTTAACGCCTCATCTTTTTTAGCCTTTTGATATTTATTTACCAATATAACTAAACCAGCAAACCTGTGTTCGTGGATTTTTGAATTCAATAGCTTTTGAATGTCGCTAAAAGGTAAGTCTGTATGATTTTTTACAATTTTTCTAATTTCTGGAACTGTAAGACCTATAAATATATCTCCTTCGCCATATTCTCCTTTTCCAGTTTTAAAAAATTTTTGATGATGTTTAGCATATTCTTTATTTTGGTGGAGCTCCATCTCTTTAATTATGGTATGTTCAAAAAGTTCGTCCGCTATGGTCATAATTTGCCTTATATAATATAATTATATGATATAATAAATAAATATAATAAATAATCGGCTTACATATTTTTCATATATTCTTTTAACATTTCCTCAGAATCATGGTTCATTAAGGAATTTAATTCCTCTAATTTTGATTTAATTTGTTCTATGGTGGTATCTCTATCAATAAAAAATGCCTGATAGCTTGTAGTTCCCGATATATTAAAAATTGCAATTGTATCTTCGTCTTTTAATAATCTATTATCGAGCTTTGACCTAACAATAATATAATCTGCCATATCACTGTCCAACCCTTCTTTAACTGATATAATTCCTGTCAAAGTTGCTATGAAAGTATGTTCCATAATATCACCTATAATATCCTCATATATTTTTTAAATATTGAATAGTCTTTTCGTATTTTTGTAAATAATATTAACAATTTCATCATAATTATATGTTTCTTCTTCTTTCTTTATATCATATATTTTTTTTACAACTTTTATTACATTTGTCGGCTGATTCTTTTCTCCTTTTATGGGGGATAAATAGGGACTATCTGTCTCAACGACAATATTTTCTAATTCAAGATTTTTTACAAGATTTTGGTGGAGCTCCGAAAAACATACAAGAGTAGATATTGAAATATAATGGTCGGCATTTATTAATTTCTTTGCTAATTCAATATCTCCACTATAACAATGAAACATAGATATTATATTGTTAAATTTACTATTGTTTATTATTGTGTTATAACATTCCTCTTCTTTTCCTCTTGCATGAACTACAATAGGTTTGTTTAACTCATTAGCTAAATTTATAAATTTAATAAATATCTTTTTTTGGCGTTCAATATTATTAATATTTATATCCAATCCAATTTCCCCTATTCCAATTATATTTTTTTCGTTTCTTAATATTAAATCATATACTTTATTTATCACATAATCATCTGCCTTGGTGTAGCATGGGTGAAACCCCAAAGTTAAATAAATATTATAGATGCCAGAATAATCTTTTTTAATTTTCAAAGCCCTATTACATCCACCAAGATTTGCACCACTGGTTATAATTTTAATATTATTATTCATTGCATTTTTAATGATTACATCTCTGTTTTTATTAAAGGATTTATCTTCAATATGACAGTGAGAATCTATGTATATATATTTATTATTATATCTATTTTTTTATTTTAAAGAATGCTGATTGTGTGAACCATCAAAACATTGATAGCAATATCTTAGAGGTTTTTTCTAAGACTTAAACCAAATATTATTTCTTCATTTTATACAATATTCTAAATTTTCA
>OFDI01000034.1_pt1 | contig 29640 bp, 27 predicted proteins | sample 1520301 | NCBI WGS metagenome assembly OFDI01 (sample SAMEA3696446, study PRJEB22514) | metagenome | biome: water; feature: marine; material: hydrothermal vent | place: Pacific Ocean | collected 2014-08-12 | depth 1521 m
AATATCAAAAATAAACAAGGGAATATATCTGCAGATGCATCAGCATTGCACATAGCACATAAGTTGATCGATCTTGATAGTGCGATAAACCTTGAAACGGCACTGGATGGCAATAAAACTTCCGTCAAGGGGCAAGTAACACTGTTGGGCGGTGATATTCACTATGACCTCAGACAAAAAACCTTTGCTTCAGACAGTGATATCATCATTGTTCAGGACATGAAGAGAGAAAAGGAAAGCAGTCCTTTTATGGATAACCTCACTACTTCTATTCAGATCAAAACAAAAAAACCTTTACTTTATAAGCAGGGTGATGTCAATATCCAAGCAAAAGCTGATCTTAGAATAGAAAAAACTGTGAGTACTCCTATGCTCTTCTTGGGTTCAGTAGAATTACTCGAAGGAGGGAGTTATATTTTCCAGGATAAAAAATTTATTTTGAAAAAGTGTTTTATCTATTTTACAGGAAATATTGAAACACCGATCCTGGATATCAAAGCAGAATACAAAACCGTTAAATATCTTATTACTGTTTCGGTGACCGGTACACCGGCTTTGCCAAATATCAATTTTAGTTCAGTACCGCATTTGACACGGGAGCAGATCCTTTCTGTGATCCTTTTCGACTCTGAAGCGGGAGCAGAGAATAACAGTGGTGAAGATATGATGAAGATGATGGGAGGAGCCATGGCAAAATCTGCTCTCTCCCATGTAGGTATCAAGATTGATCATCTTGTTTTGGGTACAGGAAGCAGCATGGAAGTAGGCAAAAAACTGACAGACAAGATCACGATCATCTATATCAATGATGAAGTCTCCAGTGTAAAATTGCAATATGACTATAGTAAAAACATTGAAGCTACTGTCACTGTCAGTCCCGAATCAAGTTCCGGGGATATCTTTTATAAAGGGGAGTTTTAACCCGGATCAGGAAAGCCTGTTCTTGAAATCCTCATATCCGAACTCACGTACGACCTCTACCGTTCCGTCCTCTCTTTCTATAGCGATACTCGGGAGTTTGATACCGTTGAAGGTCGTGGCTTTGACCATAGTGTAGTGCATCTGGTCTTCAAAGATGACCTTGTCTCCTATGTTCAACGGAGTATCAAAACTGTAGTCTCCCATGATATCCCCTGCCAGACAGGTATTGCCTGCCAGACGGTAGGTATGTGCTTTCTCTCCGGCTTTGCCTGCACCACGTACATCTGCACGGTAAGGCATGATGATGGTATCGGGCATATGGGCTTCTGCCGAAGAGTCCAGGATAGCGATATCCATGCCGTTATGAACGATATCCAGGACCGTAGTGATCAGGGTACCTGTCTCCCAGCCGATGGCTTCACCGGGTTCGAGATAGACTTCTACATCATATTTTTCCTTGAAGTTACGAATAAGGGCAATGAGTTTTTCTATATCGTACCCTTTTCGCGTAATGTGGTGTCCGCCACCAAAATTGATCCATTTCATTTGAGGAATATATTTTCCGAATTTCTTTTCAAAATTGTTAAGTACATGCTCAAGTGCATCACTGTCCTGTTCACACAGTGCATGAAAATGTAAACCATCACATTGCTCTAAAATGGATTCATCAAAATTAGCCCGGGTTGTGCCCAGTCTGGAGTTGAGCCCACAGGGGTTATAGATCTCTTTGGGTGCCTCTGAATACTCAGGGTTTAAGCGTAATCCAAGAGTGAGCTTTGGATTTATCTTTTTAGCTTGTGTAGCAAATCGTTTGAATTGTGCAGGAGAGTTGAAAACCAGATGATGGGATATCAGCGCGATCTCTTCAAGTTCCTCCTCTTTGAAAGCAGGGGAGTAGGTATGTACTTCCCGGGCAAATGTTTCATGTGCCAGTTTTGCTTCATGGAGACCGCTGGCGCAACAGCCGTTAAGATAAGGTTTGATCAAAGGGAAGCTTTTCCATAAAGCATAACCTTTAAGTGCCAAAAGAACTTTTACACCTGTTCTGTTTTTTATCTTTTGTATAAGTTCAAGATTTTTTTTAAGTAAAGTTTCTTCCAGTAACCAACAAGGAGACGGCAAATTATTTTTATCTGTATTATTCATAAGAAATTATAGCAACAGAAGCTAAAATATTTTGATATAATTCAAACAGCATATAAAACTTATAGAAAAGAGAGAGAGGGTATATAAATGAAAGTAAGAGAAAATGAAATGCAAAAAGAGAACTTGAGATTTGATGGAAATGATATAGCATTGGCAGCTAAAATGGTAGATAAGCTTACAACAACTATTGATATTCTATACTATCTTATGGAGCGCGGAGAGGAACGCTCTTTTGTTGTGATGCTTATATCGGGAAAAAATGTAGACATGAAAACATTATTGACAAAAGAGAAACGCAATACTGATATTTTATTTGAAATTGATGAAGAAGCATCTTTGTATGCCGTTATTTGTCAAGATACTAAAATAGATGGAGGGTATCATTTTGCAGAGAGAATGCTTCGTAATATGTTATTGAATAAAGGTGAAGATATCTATTGTACAGAATTGGAAGTAAGAACATCAACACATAGTATAAAATATGTGATTTTTAAACTTATTGAAACATATGTAAAAACAAAAAGAGATAAAAAACATGGAGAGATTATTTTTAAATCACTTCATTAATTAGTATGGTTTAAGCCATATTAAGGTAAAATCGCGTCCAAATAAAACCATGCAAACATGCTAGGTAAACCAGATTAAGGATAATTCAAGATGAAAAGAACATACCAACCCCACAGTACCCCAAGAAAAAGAACACACGGATTTAGAACGAGAATGAAGACTAAAAATGGTAGAAAAGTGATCTCTGCAAGAAGAGCTAAAGGTAGAAAAAGATTAGCTGTATAAAGACCAGTAGGTTAAAACCATCAGTTCTATAAAACATTTTACTAGAATTAAAACTAGCAAAGAGTTTGATGGAGTGTATCGTCACTCCTCAAAAACATGGCATACACCATACTTTGTCCTTTTTTATAAAAAGAACCTCGAGTACAAGGTGGGTTTTGTTGCCAGTAAAAAAATTGGAAATGCAGTTCGCCGAAATAGAGCAAAGCGTTTGCTTAGAGCACATTTCATCGAAAATATTGACCTTTTAGCTGAAGGGTCTTATGTCCTGGTTGCAAAGCCGGCTCTTTTAAACGAAAGTTTTTCAGAGATTCGTAAATCATACCTTCATGCACTTAAAAAGTGTTCTGCATTAACATAATTTAACACATATAACACTATACTATCGACGATATATAACAAAAGGTATAATTTTGGAACAACAAGATTTAAACAAACGACTCCTTCTCGCACTTGCTCTCTCTTTTTTTGTATTTGTAGGGTATAGCTATCTTTTCCCTCCGCAAAAAGCAACACAAACTGTAGAACAAACAGAAAATGTACATCAAACACCTAAAGTAACTACTTCTGAGGTAAGCAGTCCGGCACCAACTACAACACAAAAAGCAAACAATGCTCCTGTTACTTCAACAAGCACATCACTTTTAGCTACAGTGACATCAGATACATTTAAAATGAGTATTGATACGTTTGGACGTATTGCACAGTTTGAGCTTTTAGAAGAGAAGTATAAAGATGATGAAGGGAAAAATCTTCAGATCTTGGGTGCGCAAGAAGTCAAGCCTCTGGAAGTGAGATTCTCAGACAGCAAACTCAATGAAGAAGCATTTAAAACACCATATACAAACAGTGGAACTGCGACAGTTGATGTGACATCTGCTGCAAAGACAGTGACATTAACGCAAAAGCTCTCTTCTGTAACGATTACTAAAAAGATCACTGTGAAGCCAACTGGTGCCTATGATATTGATATCTCTACATCTTCCCCTGCACCATACTTCATCACACCGGGTCACAGACCAATGGCAGATACCTCTATGTACATGCTTGTAAGAGGTGCTTTGATAAAAGGTGCTGATAATGTCATCACTACGATAGAAGACGGTGATGCAAAAGGGGATGAAATTGTTAAGAATGCTAAAATCGCTTCAGCATTTGACAGATATGTAGCTACCATGTTCTATGACTTTGATAAAGGAATGAATGTTTCTATCTTAAAAGAGAAAGATGATAATCCTCTTATCTTTGTTGAAGGAAGTCAAAACTTGCATCTTGGCGGCTATATCGGGCCTAAAGAATATAAAATACTTAAGGCAATCAATCCGGAATTGACAGATACGATTGAGTTTGGTTTCTTTACTTTCCTTTCAAAACCTTTCTTTAAGGTGCTTTTATGGATCCAGGATATAGTTGGTAACTGGGGATGGACGATCATACTCTTTACATTGCTTGTGAAGCTTATACTTTTCCCTCTCTCATACAAGGGTATGATGTCTATGCAAAAACTTAAAGACTTGGCACCTAAGATGAAAGAGCTCAAGAAAAAGTATAAAGGCGACCCTGCAAAAATGAATGCACAAATGATGGAAATGTATAAGAAAAACGGTGCGAATCCAATGGGTGGTTGTCTGCCTATGCTGCTCCAGATCCCGGTTTTCTTTGCACTTTATCGTGTACTTTTAAATGCAGATGAACTTCAGGGTGCAGCATGGATCCCGGTATGGATCAATGACCTTTCTGCAGCGGATCCTTACTATATCTTACCTGTCTTAATGGGTGCATCTATGTGGTTCCAGCAAAAGATCACACCAAACAACTTTACGGATCCGCTTCAAGAGAAGATCTTCCAGTGGTTCCCTGTGATCATGGCGCTTATGTTCATTATTATGCCTTTCCCGTCCGGATTGGTACTTTACTGGGTTGTGAACAATATCTTTACTATAGGCCAGCAGTATGTGATCAACAATGCTTATGCTAAACATAAAGCAGCAGCGGTTGCAGCACATAAAAAGGGAAAGGATAGCTAATGAAAAAAGTTGAAGCAGCTACACTTGAAGAAGCATATCAAAAGGCTGCAACACAATTAGCATGTTCAATTACCGATCTTCAATATGAAGTAGTTCAGTATCCCTCAAAAGGTATTTTAGGTTTTTTAAAGAAAAAAGCCATCATTGTTGCAACATGTAAAACGACTGTTCCTCAAAAAGTGACTCCTGAGATAAGCGAAGAGGAGAGTGTTGCTTCTGAAATCCTGGCAACCGTTAAGCAGGAAACAGTTAATAGAGAAGCAGAACAAGAAGAAGTATCAATAGCAACTACCCCTACACTACAAACCACTACTGAAAAAGATGCTGTCTTAGATAGTTTTTTTGAAGTAGATAAACTATCTGAAGATGAGAGATCGGATGATGAACTGTTCGAAGAAGAGAGTGTTGTATATGATGAACTGGCACGTCTTATTGAAGATCAACTCAAAGAACTTCTTTCTTACTCATGTTTTGAGATAGATGTGGTTGAAGTGGACGTGAGAGACAACACGGCACTTATATTTATAGATGGTGATGATGCGGCACTGCTTATAGGGAAAGAAGGGTATCGTTATAATGCACTCTCCTATATGCTGTTTAACTGGTTACATACAAAATATGAACTCTTTATCAAACTTGAGATCGCAGAGTTCCTGACTTCTCAACAAGAGATGATACGTAACTACATCAAGCCAGTCATAGAAAACGTAGAAAAATTTGGACGAGGCAAAACACGTACCCTCGATGGTATTTTGGTACAAATCGCACTGGAACAACTACGTGAAGCATTCCCGGATAAATATGTAGCAGTTAAAACAGGTCGAGCAGGCAAGAAATTTGTTGTGATAAATGAGTTTAACAACAAAAGCCATGCATAACAGTATTGCTGCTATTGCTACGGCACATGGTGTCTCTTCGATCTCTATTATCAGAGTAAGCGGAGAAGCCGCATTGGGCATTGCTCATAAGATCTCACATTTAAACAACATCACCCCCCGATATGCACATCTTACCTCTCTTTATACTGCAGATAATGCTCTTATAGATCAAGCGATCATGATCTACTTTGCTGCGCCACACAGTTTTACCGGTGAGGAGATAGTGGAATTCCAGTGCCATGGCGGGATGATAGTTGCACAGGAGATACTCGATACTATACTCTCTTACGGGGTAAGGCTTGCAGAACCGGGAGAATTTTCAAAGCGTGCATTTCTCAATGGAAAGATAGACCTTACTGAAGCAGAAGCCATCTCGAAACTTATCGAAGCCAAGAGTGTAGATGCAGCTAAGATCTTAGCGAAACAGATGAAAGGTGAACTTAAAACCTTTGTAGATGAGAGCAGGGATGCACTACTTAAATCATTGGCATATTCTGAAGTAATGATCGACTATGCTGAAGAGGATATTCCTGATGATATTATGGAAAACATTCTCCATCAATTAAATGCATTGACAGAAAAAATAGAACAAATAGTAGAGGCCAGTCATCGTCGCAGAGGACTCATTGAGGGGTTTAAAGTAGCAATTATAGGTAAGCCGAATGTGGGTAAAAGTTCTTTATTGAATGCTTTGCTTTCTTACGATAGAGCTATAGTAAGTGATATTGCGGGGACTACCAGAGATACGATCGAAGAGCAGGTACGTATCGGTTCACACATTATTAGGCTGGTAGATACTGCCGGCATACGTGAATCTGAGGACACCATAGAGAAAATAGGTATAGAGCGCTCTATGAACTCAGTCGAAGATGCAGATGTGATCATTGCACTTTTTGATGGTTCAAGAGCATTTGACACGGAAGATGAAAAGATACTCTCCATTATTGAATCATTGGAAGATAAACATTGCATTGTTGCGATTAATAAGTCAGATCTTGATACCCATTTTGACAAGTCAAAAATCTCAGTATATGATCCGCTTGAAGTGAGTGCAAAAAAAGGTTTTGTGCAACTTACGAAGAGACTTGAACTGCTTTTTGACAGTATTGGAGAGGGTGAGGAGATGATGCTTATATCCGCTCGGCAGATAGAGGCTGTAACTAAGGCAAAATCTGACATTGAAGAAGCAAAATCCCCATTGCTTTCCGGTGAGTTGGAATTTTTTTCATACCATTTACAAGAAGCAGTGAAGGCGATCTCTTCTATTTCAAAACCTTATGACAGTGAAGAGATATTGGATAAAATGTTTGGTGAATTTTGTTTGGGAAAATAAAATGCAGATCATTGAATATTTTAATATGGTTGAAAATATAGAATTATATCTCATTATTGGTTTACTTTTTTTTACCATTTGGTTTATACTGAATACGGTTAAATATTATCATGGAGAAAAAAGAAAAGTAAAAAATCTACATCGTTTTGCAAAAGAGGGTGAGATGGATGCACAAGGGAGACTTGCTTTCCACTACCAAAAAGGTGTGATGGTTAAAAAAAGTTGTCAAAAGGCAGCATTTTGGTATCAAAAGGCTGCCTTTTCAGGCAATGAAGAAGCAAGAGGATATCTACAAAATTTTTTAGACAAGAGTAAGAAAAAGAAGTGTTAATACGTATACTTCCCTAAAGTTAATACAGTATAATTACAATTATCAAATATAAGGAAATACATTTATGACTAAAAAATTATCATTACTTTTTACTTTCTCTGTCATGTTATTACTTTTAACCGGATGTGTACAGAGAGAACTGGTTATTTCAACACAAGATTCAGGACAAAACAGTTGGGCAGATGAAACAAATGAAGAGGATGTAGATATTTCGGATCTGGATTCAAATCTCACAGAAGAAGAGACTATGATCACCGAAATATCTGATCAGAAAATGGAGCGTATCACTTTTCCTGTTTCCGAATATAACCGTCTGGCAAGGACAGGAAAAGGTACAGTGAAAGGTTCTATCTATGTGACAGATGCGTATGATAAAAGAGTCGTAGGGGCCGGTACAAGACTCTATCTGAATCCTAAAACCAGTTATTCCGATCAGTGGTATAGTGAGAGTTATCTTGGCGGGTACAAGATGGAAAAAGCAGATCCCAGACTCTTTAACTATTTGCGGTTCACGGCAGCCAACAGTGACGGGAAATTTGCATTCTACGGTGTACCTTCCGGAAAATATTATCTGATAGGTACGGTAAAATGCGGAACAGAATGCGGATATGACTCGCCTAAAAATATACGTATAGCGACTCAGGTAAGTGTATATGGAAATCAGATCGTAGAGAAGGATCTGAGCAGGATGGTTGAGTAATGGCAGAAGAAACTGCTTATCCTTTCGGGTAAGCCTTTTCAAGTGCCTTGTACAGTTCTTCCGGACTGATATCCTCTGTTTCATCTAAAATGCGCTGCATTACTACATTGTCTTCTTCTCCATTCCATATCTTGATATAGGTACCCTCTTTATATCCATGGTCCTGTCTGAAGCGGTTTAAAATATTTTTGCCGATATAGAGTTTATACAGTGCATCAAGATTGAGTCCGGACTGTACTGCCACATCTATAAATGACTCCATAAGTGCTTCAGTGGATTCACCACAAAAGAGTGTTTTCATGAGTGCTTCAACCACTTCTATCTGTTCATAATAGTTTTTTGTCGTTGGTGTAATATCTGCTGTAAAGGTTTGAAAGTTAGGCAGTTTGTTAATGTTCGAAGCTAAAGTTTCTATTGAGCCCAGATTTTGCATCTTGTAGTCTTCAAGCCCCTGGGACATGATAAAGTGCCAGATATCTACAGCTTCGATTTTAATGTTATCATAATCAGGTTTGGCATCTATATTTTTCCAATGCTTCCAGGGATAAGATTCTATAAGCTCGGCGCACTCCAGGTATGTACAACGCTTCCAGTCAATTTGTTTTCCGTTTTTAGTGAGACCTTTTTCCCAGCCTTCACCATTGGTCGCATCATTGAGTTCCTGCTGCAGAAGCAGCATTTGTAATATCTTGTTCATAAAATTACCTTGTTTCTCTTTTTAAAGGATTATACAAAAATTAAGATTAACCCGTACGGTGCGTTTGCTAACACACCGTAAAGTTACAGCACTCTCTTAACACTTTTTTAATATAATTATGGACTTATTTTACCTCCTAAAAAGGACACAGTATATGTCACAACCGATTGAAAATCTAGATGAAGTTTTAAAGAACCATAAGCTAAGCAAAGAAGAATATGAAGATATCTTACGTATTCTTGACGGTCGTCACCCGAATATCGTTGAGATCGGTATTTTTTCTGCTATGTGGTCAGAACATTGTTCATACAAATCAAGTAAAAAATACCTGAATGGTTTTCCTACCAAAGCGCCGTGGGTTATCCAGGGACCGGGTGAAAATGCCGGTGTTATCGATATTGGTGACGGTATGGCAGCTGTCTTTAAGATGGAGAGTCATAACCACCCGTCGTTCATCGAGCCTTTTCAGGGTGCAGCTACGGGTGTAGGCGGGATCCTCAGAGATATCTTTACTATGGGTGCAAGACCTGTGGCTAACCTCAATGCTTTACGTTTTGGTAAAGTAAGGGGTGACAGTGAGATCAACAAATACCAGAGACACCTTGTACGCGGTGTAGTAGATGGGATCGGCTCATATGGTAACTGTATGGGTGTCCCTACCATCGGTGGTGAAGTAAGTTTTGATGAGAGTTACAATGGAAATATCCTTGTAAATGCCTTTTCATTAGGACTTGTAAAGTCTGATGAGATCTTCCTTGGTGTGGCTTCCGGTATAGGTAACCCTGTCATGTATGTAGGGTCTAAAACAGGCCGTGACGGTCTGGGCGGAGCGGTAATGAGCTCAGACAGCTTTACTGAAGAGTCTAAATCGCTTCGTCCAACGGTACAAGTGGGTGACCCTTTTACAGAAAAACTGCTTCTTGAAGCGTGTTTGGAACTCTTCAAAACAGATCACGTAGTAGGTATCCAGGATATGGGTGCTGCAGGGCTTACCTCTTCAGCATTTGAAATGGCAGGTAAGACGGGTGCAGGGCTCATCATGCACCTTGACAAAGTACCTGCAAGAGAAGAGGGGATGATGCCATATGACTTCATGCTCTCTGAATCTCAGGAGCGTATGCTTATTTGTGCTAAAAAAGGAAGTGAGCAAGCGATTATTGATATCTTTGAAAAATGGGGCCTTGATGTTGCTGTGATCGGTGAAGTAACAGATACTGAAAGAATGGAGCTTTTCTGGCATGGCGAAAAATGTGCAGATATGCCTATCGCTCCGGTAAGTGAAGAGGCACCTATCTTAGATAGACCAACAGCCAGACCCAAGTATCTTGATGAAGTGAATGCCAAAAGTGTAGATGACTATGCAAAAGTAGCTGACCAGGAGGCATATGAAAAACTTCTTGCTTCTCTTGAAGTGGTAGATAAAGCCTGGGTCTATAACCAATATGACTCTATGGTGCAAACCAATACAACGAAAGCACCGGGAAGTCTGGATGCAAGTTGTATCCGTATCAAAGAGAACGGCAGAGCGTTAGCCATGAGTTCTGACTGTAATCCTCGTTACTGCTACATCGACCCTAAAAAGGGTGCGGCACTTGCAGTAGTTGAGTCTGGAAGAAATGTCGCAATGTCCGGTGCAAGACCATTGTCTATCACTGACTGTCTTAACTATGGTAACCCGGAAAATCCGGAAGTGATGTGGCAGTTCGCACAGGGGTGTGAAGGAATTAAAGAAGCTTGTCTGGAACTTAATACACCGGTTGTAAGTGGTAACGTATCTCTTTACAATGAAACAAATGGAGTGAGTGTATTCCCAACACCTGCCATAGCGATGGTGGGACTCAATGATGATGAGAATAAAGTATTGCCTTCCTGTTTCCAGGAAGAGGAGTCACATATACTTCTTTTAGGTGAGACAAAAGGTGAGTTCGGCGGTTCTCTCTACATTAAAGAGCTTTTTGGTGAAACAGCCGGAACGTTGCCGTCATTTGATTACTCTGCTGAGCTTAGACTTTGGGAGCTTGTGATCGAAGCGAACAAAAAAGGACTTTTGAAGTCGGCTAAAGATGTGAATGTGGGCGGTATTGCAATTGCCCTTTCCAAAATGGCTGCTGTTTCCAATAAAGGTATCGTTGCTGAAGTGGCAGTAGAAGCAAGTAGAGATATCTTTGATGAATCACAAAGCAGAGCACTGGTTGAAGTAGCGAAAGATGATATCGAAGCATTCGGAAAAATGGCGATGGATCTTGGGATCAGTGTAAGTATTATCGGTAAAGTAGGCGGAGACAAAGTAAAAGTGAATGATATAGAGCTTCCGCTTGATAAAGTAAAAGATATCTACTTTAATACTTTTGCAAGAACGATTGAACAGGATCTGTAATACTTTAAGTATTTGAGTTCTGTTGTATGCATGTTTCTTTTTCTACTTTTTTTAGAAAAAAGTAGGCAAAAAATCGTCACTGCTCTCAAAACGCTTTGCTTTCAAGGGTGTTCGCAGTGACAATTATTTTATATTAAAGAGGAAAAAGAGTGAAATTACTTCGCGGTTTTGGCAAAAACTATTTTACATTATCAGCGATGCTGGCATATAATGTTGAGCATAAGCTTCATAGTCAAGTCTCTGTAGCACATTCACTCCTGCGCCTTTCTGACAGTTCAGATCATGACATGGATGAAAATGACCCGCCTGAAGAAGTATCGGAAACTACTTTAGCGCAAGCTAAACCTTGCCACTGCAACTGTTATTTTAAACTTCGTACCCGTTTGGCACTTTTGCTGAACCACTATATTCCCCGTTGTCCATTTTACTGTACATACTTTGCATTTAGACGCACAGGCGTACACCCTCCACACCCTTTATCCCGGAATATGCAATAGAGATCACCAATCTTCTGCAAATCATTGTCTCGTGGGCATTCACAAAGAAATCATCCATTAACCTACGGGTTAACCTCAAATTCTTTGCAAGCACCCACAAAACAAGCACATGCAGAATCTTTGGCAATTCTATTGCATAATCCGGGTTTATCCTATTAATTACCAACTATCAACATAATCTATAAACCATATTATAATTTATTAAAGGATGACGTATGTCTAAAAATTACATAACAGGATTTCCGAGAATTGGAGAACAAAGAGAGTTAAAAAAAGTTTTAGAGCAGTTTTGGGCAGGTAAATGTCCATTTGTGGAAGTAGAGAAAACAGCTTCAATACTAAAAAAGAGACACTGGAATTACCAAAAAGATGCAGGGATAGACTACATTGCATCCAATGATTTTTCACTCTATGACAATATGCTTGATACTGCCATTATGTTAGGTGCGATCCCAAAAAGATTTGAACTGCTTAAAGAAGAAGAACTCTATTTTGCTATGGCAAGAGGAAATAAAGATGCTGTAGCAATGGAGATGACAAAATGGTTCAACACGAACTACCACTACATCGTGCCGGAACTGTCACTTGCAGACAACTATGCACTCAATGCAAAAAAGATATTGTCTGAATATAAAGAAGCAAAAGCACTGGGGATCAATACAAAGATCAATCTTATCGGACCTGTCACATTTTTAGGTCTTTCAAAAAGAGTGGACAGGGGTGATACCTATGAGCTGTTCTCAAAGATCCTGCCGGTCTATGAGGCACTTTTGGAAGAGATAGCAGATCTGGATGAAGAGATCGTTGTGCAGATGGATGAACCTGTTTTTGTAAAAGATGTAGAGCCAAAAGTCCTGAGTCTTATCAAACCCTGCTATGACAGATTGGCAAAAGTATCTGATAACATCAAGATAGCAGTGACGACTTATTTTGAACATTCAAATGAGGCAAGCAAAGTACTGGTACACACACCTGTCTGGGCTATTGGACTTGATCTTCTTTACGGAGAGAAAAATTTTGAGAGTTTGGAACGCATTGCCAACAGTGGTAAAAAACTGATAGCCGGTGTGGTCGATGGACGTAATATATGGAAAAATGATATCATTAAAACCATTGGACTTTTAGAAAAAACAGCAAGGGTGGTACCCAAAGAGAATCTTATCGTCAGTTCATCCTGTTCATTGCTTCACACACCTTTTACACTTCAATATGAGGAGAAGATGGATGATGAGATCAAAAACTGGCTCTCTTATGCTGTAGAGAAGCTGGATGAAATTGCTTTGGTTACGAAACTCTTTTTTGAGGGTGAAGAGAAACTCAGCGGATCAGAAAAAATGCTTTATGTACAGAACATTGCAGCGAACAGATCACGAAAAAACTCTACACGCATACATAACGATAAAGTACAAAGAAGAGTGCAAGGTCTTACGAAACTGCAAAGAGAAGGAGCGTATGAGGAGAGGATCAAGATCCAAAAAGCACTTTTGGGTTATGATGATCTGGCTACAACCACCATCGGTTCATTCCCTCAAACCCCAGAGCTCAGAAAGGTAAGAGCAGACTATAAAAAATCGCTTATTTCATCTGATGTGTATGAAGCAGAGATGAAAAAATATATCGATGAGTGTGTAGCATTTCAGGAAGAGGTCGGGCTGGAAGTATTGGTACACGGTGAACCTGAACGAAATGATATGGTAGAGTACTTCGGTGAGCAGCTTGATGGCTATGGATTCAGTCAAAATGGCTGGGTACAGAGTTATGGAAGCCGTTGTGTAAAGCCGCCATTCATTTACGGTGATATAAGCAGACCGGAACCGATGACTGTAGACTGGATAACGTATGCACAAAGTAAAACTTCCAAGATCATGAAAGGGATGCTGACCGGTCCGGTAACGATCTTGAACTGGTCATTTGTCAGAGATGATAAACCCAGAGATGAAGTAGCCAAGCAGATCGCCATTGCTATATCGGATGAGATAGATGACCTGCAGAATGCCGGTATTAAAATCATTCAGGTGGATGAAGCAGCATTTAAAGAGGGGTATCCGCTGCGTACGGAGAATATTGCAGAGTATGAACAATGGGCAGTAGACAATTTCAGACTGTCAGTCTCTACAGCAAAAAAAGAGACACAGATCCATACACATATGTGTTACAGTGAGTTCAATGATATCATTAAAACTATAGAAGCGATGGATGCGGACGTGATCTCCATTGAGACGGCAAGAAGCGGGAATGAACTGCTTAAGATATTTAAAGAGGTAGGCTATAAGCAGGAAGTAGGACCGGGGGTTTATGACATACACTCTCCCCGTATCCCCAGTGTAGAGGAGATAGTGGAACAGATCGAAAAGCTGCTTGAAGTTCTGCCGAAAGAGCAGCTTTGGATCAACCCTGACTGCGGACTTAAAACACGGAAATGGGAGGAAGTAAAGCCCAGTCTCATCCATATGGTAAAAGCGGTACAGATTGTACGGGAGAAACTAAAGGGTAACTCTAAATAAAGGAGAAAAGGAGAAAGTTGTTTTCTCCTTTTCTGAAGTGCTTCTATTATATTATTTGAGAAGTGCCTTAAGCTCTTCTTCTGTGCTGATATATTTGACTGCTTTTACCACACCGTTCTCCAGCGTTACTACAGCAATTTTATCTGCCTCTTTTTCATTTTTAAGTTGTTTAGCAATGTTTTTATCATAGATCAACAGTACAGAGTAGGTACTCTTTTTAAAATCCGGTAGGGCAAAAGTATTACGGATGATCGTTGGCATAGGGCTGATGTCTGCAACAAAGAGAGCATTTCTTTTTGGCAAATAGTCGCTGTCCTGTTTTTTCAAAAATTCTTTCACCGTATGTCCTGTTGCTTTGGCAAATACCAGGATAAGTGTTTTTGTATCAGCTGTTAATGTATGTGCTTTATCGAACTGGTCAGGGAGTGTGAAACTGATCGTTGAACCTGTATTTAACCCATTGCTTACACTTGCACTGTATTTAGTTGCATCATAGGTATCTTTTCCATTCATAAGAAAAAGAACACCTCCTCCAATAACGATAAGACCCAGTAATCCGAAGAGTATTTTTTTAATCATGTTTTTCCTTTTAAGACAATTTATATCTGATTTAACTGCATTTTATCCAAGTAAGCTATCAATATTCTTAATATTAGTTAGATTCGATATAATGTCAGCCTAATTATTCCCAAAAGGTTAAAGTCATATGAGAGCATTATTAAGCGTAAGTGACAAAAATGGCATTGTTGAATTTGCCAAAGGTTTAGAGAGTCAAGGTTGGGAGATCATCTCAACCGGTGGTACATATAAGAAGCTTAACGAAGCTGGTGTAAAAGTCATCGAGATCGATGAAGTAACAAAGTTTCCTGAGTGTTTTGAGGGACGTGTGAAAACACTCAATCCTTATGTGCATGGCGGTATTTTACATAAAAGAGGCGATGAGGCACATGTGGCACAGGCCAAAGAGCTTGGAGTAGAAGGCATAGACCTTGTATGTGTAAATCTTTACCCGTTCAAAGAGACCATTGAGAGAACAGAAGATTTTGATGAGATCATCGAAAACATCGATATCGGTGGACCGACTATGGTACGTTCTGCAGCGAAGAACTTTAATGATGTGCTTATCGTTACAGATGCCAATGACTATGATGCGGTACTTTCTGCACTTGAGAGTAAAGAAGATACATTAGAGTTCAGACGTGGTCTTATGATCAAAGCATTTGAACATACAGCAGCCTATGACAGCATGATAGCAAACTATATGAATGGTCGTTTTAATGACGGTTTTGGTGAGTATCAGTTCATTACAGGAAAAAAATCATTCCAAACGCGTTACGGAGAGAACCCGCACCAAAAAGGTGCACTCTATGAGTTTGACAATCACTTCACAAAGAACTTTAAACAAGTCAAAGGTGAAGCGAGTTTCAATAACATTAACGATGTAAACGGTGCATTGAAGATCGCTTCCAGCTTTGGTGATGAAAATGCTGTATGTATCGTTAAGCATGGTAATCCTTGCGGTTTTGCCATTAAAGAGACACTTTTAGAGTCCTATACGGAAGCACTTAAATGTGATCCTGTGTCTGCATTTGGCGGTGTGGTCGCAATTAACGGTGTTGTGACCAAGGAGCTTGCAGAGAAGATGAATGAGATCTTCCTGGAAGTAGTCATGGCAGCAGACTTTGAACCGGCAGCACTGGAAGTATTTGAAAAGAAAAAACGTCTTAAACTCTTTGCCCAAGGCGGTACAAAGTTGGTGATGTCCGGTGATAAATATGACTTCAAACATGTAGATGGCGGATTTGTTTTCCAAAATTCTGACTGTATCTGTGACAATGAAGTACACAATGCCCATAAAAAATCCGAACTCACTGCTACAGAGCAGGAGATGAAAGACCTTGAGATCGCTTGGAAAGTGGCAGGTCTTACAAAGTCCAACTGTGTTGTGTATGTAAAAGATTCGGCAATGGTAGCCGTAGGTATGGGTATGACATCTCGTGTAGATGCGGCTCAGTGTGCCTTGAAAAAAGCAAAAGAGATGGGTCTTGATGTAAGTGGTGCTGCTATGGCATCAGAAGCATTCTTCCCGTTCAGAGACTCTGTTGATGCGGCGGCTGAAGCGGGAGTAAAAGCCATTATTGAGCCTGGCGGAAGCATCAGGGATGATGAAGTCATCGAAGCTGCCAATGAGCATGGTATTTCACTTTACTTTACTACTGTAAGACACTTTTTACATTAATCTTTATTTGTAGGTCGGGGTATCCCCACCCCGGCTTTTAACAAAATTTTTTATATATTTATTTTGTTTTATAATGATGCATATTAATGTCGGGGTGAGGGCACCCCGACCTACATAAATTCAAATATTTTATCTTAGGAAGATCATGAACAAACTGCTTATCGTATGGAGTACGGCTGAGATAGAAGTAGCAAAGAAAATGGTTCTGCTCTATGGATCTGTGATACTCCCGCGAGGCTACTGGGATGAAGCCCATATTATGATATGGGGTCCTTCTGCCAAACTTTTGGCTGAAAATGAAGCACTTCAGGAAATGGTGAAAAAAGTGCAGGAGAGTGGTGTGACATTCTCCTGTTGTGTCGTCTGTTCCGATGACTATGGGGTGAGTGAAAAGCTTGCTTCTCTTGGTATAGAGATGACCCATACGGGAGAGAGACTAACCGACGCATTGCAGAGTGATTGGAAGGTAATTACCTTTTAGCCTATATATTCCGTGATCCTCTACTAAATTTCTATTATTTTTCTTTAAATATATAAACCAGACATAAAGCTGTCAAAATAAAAACTATAATACATCATCTCACTCATAAGAGATGCAACTGAATAATCCCAGAAAATGTGTCGGGGATTATTTTGAACACTTAGGACAGTTTACATAAAAATATGGCAATTTGACATATTTTGAAATGAAATGGTTTTTTTGTATTACAATAGCTCTATGAATTACAAACGCATATTTTTAGAAAATTATAGCTATTATCTGACGTTGGTAACATATAGGCGTCAGCCTCTATTGGTTGACAATATTGAACTTTTGCGTGATGCTTTTAAGAGAAGTAAGCGAAAATATAGGTACAGCATAAATGCTATTGTTATCTTACCTGACCATTTACATATGATTATTACCCCTCAAATTGCTACAGATTATCCTAAAATCATAAGAGCCATCAAGAGAAGTTTTGTATATGGACTGGACAGCCGGATCAAAGCAGAAGCCAAAACTGTATTAAACACCCAAAAATATAAAAGAGGTCATGCAGGTATATGGCAAGAGCGCTACTATGAATATACCATACGTGATGAGAAAGATATGTTAGAAAAATTTACATATATGAAAAACAACCCCATAAAACACGGATACATAGAAAATACGCAAGAGTGGCAATACAGCTCATTTACGTAGGTCGGGTTTCCCTGATCCCGACAAAAACCCAAAACGACGAACATATTATACACATCAAATCATTTACGTAGGTCGGGTTCCCCTGATCCCGACAAAAACCCAAAACGACGAACATATCATACACATTAAATCATTTACGTAGGTGGATATACTATTTTCCGTGTTTAAACTGATACATCATAATAGATGCGGCGATCCCCACATTAAAACTCTTCACACCTTCCATCATCTCTATAGTGACTACTTCATCACAGAGTGCAAGTACTTCATCTGAGAGTCCTGAGCCTTCGTGTCCCATGAGTAGTACCCATTTGTCTACCACTTTTACAGAGGCTAGTGGTGTGGAGTCCGGGGTGACTTCTGCCGCGTAGATGCGGTAGCCATTTTCTTTTAATGCGTGTATGGTTTGTTTGATGTCATCGTAGCAATGTATATCCAGCATACTCACATGCCCCATGGAAACTCTTAATGCACGTCTGGAGTAGGGGTGAGGTCCATGATTTGGTACCAGGTAAGAGTCTATGCCTATGGCTGCAGCAGAACGGGCGATAGCGCCTATGTTCTGTGTGGAGCTTATCTCATCCAGCATCAGGATATGATCTCCCAGATCATCCAGTGGTGTTTCTGCGGGGCGTATGCCGTGCATCATGACATTGTGGTGTATCTTGTGTCCGACGATGTTTTGCATCTGCTCTTTGGTAGCCACATAAAATACCGCATCTTTTTTACTTTCTATGAGTGCCTGGTATGCATCGTAGTACTCCTGAGTGGCAAGGATGCTTCTGACCTCTATGTTCTTTTCAAGAAGCAGATTGACCACTTTAGGGCTGTCTGCTACGAAGCTTCCGTCTGCTTTGAAGGCATGTTCGCGAAATTGGTGGTATATTTGCAACTCTGGTGCATTGATGTCATCTATGGGTGTATAATTCATGGGAAATTGTACTGTAATATTGTTATGTTATTGCATGATACTATTAATTTATTTTTACAATTGAATCAGGCGGATCTGGTTGTTCTATTATCTCAAATGTATATCCTGGAGATTTGTATAATTTCTCAAAGCTATTTGTTAGGTGCTTTCGATAACTGAATTTGTTTTTCATTCATAGAATCTTTGACTATGTGAATACCACCACGAATAACAATGATTGAAATAGCTAACCCTATAATAAGGTCAGGGAATCGTGAATCTAAAAGATGAACAAGTACCCCGCCAAGAATAATTCCAATATTTGCAATAACATCATTTTTTGAAAATACCCAACTGGCACGCATATGTACCCCACCTTCTTTATGTTTAGTGATTAATCGAAGGCAAATAGTATTTGCTATAAGTGCTGCAACACCAACGCAAATCATTAATAATGATTCTGGCTCACTACCGAATATTACTCTGCGTATTACATCAATGAGTACAGCAAGACCAAGTAATATTTGGAAAACACCACTAATATGAGAGGCCTTTACTTTTACTAAAACATGTTTACCTACGGCATATAGACCAATACCATAAACTGTTGCGTCAGCTAACATATCTAAAGAGTCTGCTATTAATGCTGTTGATTCACTAATTATTCCAAGTGTTATTTCAATAATAAACATGATCGCATTGATACCGAGAAGTATAATTAAGACTCTACTTTCTTCTTTATTTTTTATATCAATATTACAATCACGCTCCGACATTCTTCTGCCTTTATTGCACCTAACTATTTATGAACCGAACACTTTGTTCTGCTATTACGTTATTTTCGTATGAAGAGTATATCAAAAATGTTTTGATAATGATGAAAATAGTTAGAATGATAATATTTCATTGGGTTCAAAATAAGATAACAAGGCAGCCAAAAGAAATATAAGATTTCAAACCTTGCAAAAAACTGCTAAAATACCAAAAAAACTTCAGGTAAACTATGAAAAAACTTACAACACTCCTCGCACAAAGAACCACCCTCAATGAAAAGCAGATCAGCAATATATTGACTCTGTTGGAGAAGGGCGATACCATTCCTTTTATCGCTCGGTATCGTAAGGAGATGACGGGTGGGGCGGATGATGAGCAGTTGCGGGTGTTTTATGATGTGTATCTGTCTGCCAAACGGCTCCTGGAGCGTAAAGAGGAGATACTGAACATCTTGAAAGAGCGTGAACTTTTGGATGGGAAGATAGAGTGCGCCATCCAAGAGGCTTCTACGATGACATCAGTAGAAGACCTTTACCGTCCCTATAAAGAGAAAAAAAACACGAGAGCTTCAACCGCCATCAAACAAGGGTTGGAGCCGTTGGCAAATCTGTTGCAGTCTGCCAAACTGAGTAAAGAAGCGTTTATGTCTGAGGCGAAGCGTTTTGTAAAAGGGGAGGTGAAAGATGTGGCTATGGCTCTGCGTGGGGCACAAGACATCATTGCAGAGCGGTATGCCGATATGCCAAAAGAGCGTGAAGTTTTACGTGATACCCTGCAAAGACATGGCACCATAGAGGTGAAAGGTACGAAAACATTTCAAGAGAATGGAAGTTTTAAGAACTACAAAAGCCATAGTGAAAAGGCAGCCTACATTCCTTCGCATCGTTATCTTGCCATCAAAAGAGGGGAAAAAGAAAAAGAGCTGAGTGTAAAGCTGAGTATCGATACAGAGCGTTACTTGGATACTTTGAAACGCTACAAACTCAAAGAGTGGATGGGTAGTTCCAGGGAGTTGCTTTTTGATGCCTACAAAGATGGCTTCAAACGACTCCTCTTCCCCTCCATAGAACGTGAAGTCTTTGCACTGCTTAAAGTGCGTGCCGATGAAGCCGCCATAGGGGTGTTCGGTAAGAATCTGACACAGCTTTTTATGACACCGCCTGTGGTGGGTAAGGTGCTTTTGGGTGTAGATCCTGCTTACAGAACAGGATGTAAACTGGCTGTCATAGATGAAAATGGTATGTACTTGGACCATGCAGTCATCTACCACGTACCACCTCGTGATGAGTATGAGAAGTCTCGTGATGTGGTGCGAAAGTTGGTTGAGAAATACAACATACAAGGAGCAGCCATAGGTAACGGCACAGCCTCCAATGAAACGCAAGCCTTTTTTGCCAGACTCAATGAAGATGGGCTTACCTTGCCCTATACTGTTGTTTCTGAAGCGGGGGCTTCTGTCTATTCTGCTTCGGCCATCGCTGCTCAGGAGTATCCCGATCTGGATGTGACCATACGCGGGGCCATCTCTATAGCGGGGAGGGTGCGTGACCCTATGGCAACACTGGTGAAGATAGACCCAAAATCTTTGGGCATAGGGCAGTACCAGCATGATGTAGACCAGAAACTCCTGGAGCGTAAACTCCATGAAGGGGTGGAGAGTCTGGTCAATAGTGTAGGGGTAGATGTAAACTCCGCATCGGCTTCACTGCTCTCCTATGTGGCAGGTGTGGGTACAAAAGTGGCACAAAGCATCGTCAAACATAGAGAGAGTGAGGGGGTGTTTGATTCTAAAAAAGCACTGCTCAAAGTCAAGGGACTGGGTGCCAAAGCCTATGAGCAAGCCGCAGGATTTATACGCATACGCGATGGTAAAAGTGTGTTCGATAACACAGGCATACACCCTGAGAGTTACGAAGTGGCAGAAAAACTGGAAAAGTATGATGACCTAAGTGATACAAAACGCATAGCAGAGGAGTTAGGGGTAGGAGAGTTGACGCTTAAAGACATCATCAAAGAGCTTGCCAAACCTGGGTTTGACCCTCGTGAAGCGTTACCTCATATTCCTTTTAAAGATAAACTGACCGATATCAGCATGTTAAAAGAGGGGAGTATTGTCTCCGGTGTGGTGAGGAACATTGCAGATTTTGGTGCATTTGTAGACATAGGGTTAAAAAATGACGGGATGATACACATTTCACAAATGAGCCAAAAGCGTATCGCCCATCCTTTGGAAGTCTTGAGCGTCAATCAGTATCTGCCCCGTATTGAGGTGATAAAGATAGAGAGGGAGAAAAACAGAGTGGGTTTGAGTTTAATCCAAATAAACACCTAGATTTCTTGGGGTTTAAAAGAGATGTAATATATGATTTATTTACTTCTTTTTGTTACAATGCAAAAAAATTAAACAGGATAATAGATGATGAAGAAAATTATATTAGGGTTATTACTTTTGGGTACTTCGCTTTTTGCAGAATTGCAAAATGTATGGGTGACACCTGATTTTTTAAAAAAAGATATTAAGATCATAGATGTTCGTACACCGGGAGAATGGAAAGAGACAGGTATCGTTAAAGGTGCATATACGATCATGTTCTTTGATGAAAAAGGCAGGTTCAATGTACCAAAGTTTTTAGAACAACTGGATAAAGTCGTTAAGAAAGATGAGCAGTTCGCACTCATATGTCGTACAGGCAGCAGAACAACAGAAATATCTAAATTTTTATCATCGCAGTTAGGGTACAAGGTGATAAATCTTAAAGGCGGGATGAAGAAGCTTATGCATGAAGGGTATAAACCTGTAGCATATAAGCCGTAATTTTTCAAACTTGATTGACATTGACTAAAGTTTTTTGATATAATATCTTTAAAATTAAGAAATAAATAATGTGTAGGAAAGAGCCATGTCAAAAAGTTTATATGAAACACTGGGTGTTAGTGAGAATGCCAGTGCGGATGAAATAAAAAAAGCTTATAGAAAACTCGCAAGAAAATACCATCCGGATATTAACAAAGAAGAGAGTGCTGTAGAGAAGTTTAAAGAGATCAACGCAGCCTATGAAGTATTGTCTGATCCAGAGAAAAAAGCACAGTATGATCAGTTTGGTGATCAAATGTTCGGTGGTCAGAATTTCCATGACTTTGCACAAGGTCAAGGTGCCGGAGTGGATCTGGATGAAATTCTACGTCAAATGTTTGGCGGAGGAGCTGGAGGCTTCTCCGGAGGCTTTGGTGGATCACAAGGAGGGTTTGGCGGCTTTGGAGGGTTTGGCGGACCGGACCTTGATGTTCAGGCACGTATCACTGTGCCATTCATGACTGCTATACAGGGAGGAAAATATAAGATTCATGTTGAAGGTGAAAGCTTTGATATTAAAATTCCTGCAGGTATTAAAAGTGGAGAAACACTTCGTGTAAGAGGCAAAGGAAAACAGTACCAGGGGCAAAGAGGAGATCTTCTTATAAAAGTAGAAATTGCTGACTCTGATGAATATGAAAGAAAAGGTGACAACCTTTATAAAACCTTTGATGTTCCACTTAAAGAAGCACTTTTCGGCGGGAAAGTACAAGTACAGACACCAGAGAAAGAAGTTTCATTAAAAGTGCCTAAAAATACAAAAAATGGTCAAAAATTCAGACTTAAAGGCAAGGGTGTACCTGATAGAAAAACAGCAATGAAAGGTGATTTATATCTTGTTGCCAATGTGGTACTTCCGGATGTAGACAGTTTAGATCCTGAGCTTAAAAAAATATGTGAAGAAAAATTATAAGGAGCGTATAAATGCATAGTTATGATGAACCGGTTTATCTTATTTCAGTAGTGGCTACAATGCTTGATATTCATCCCCAAACACTCAGACAGTACGAACGTGAGGGATTGGTTGAACCGTCTCGTACACAAGGTCGTATGCGTCTTTATTCTCAACGTGACATTGACAGAATGAAACTTATTTTGCGTTTGACACGTCAAATGGGTGTGAATCTGGCAGGTGTAGATATCGTACTTCAACTTAGAGAGCAGATAGATAAAATGCAGGCAGAGATAGACAAGCTGCAGAATGAACTCAGTCGTGTAAATCGTAACGGATCAGTACATATAAGTAAAGCATTGGTGACCAAAGGTTCTTACGATATTGTTATTTTTGAGGATTGACGCAACTTTTACATTGAAACAGATCGATGATCTGGATATCAATACTACAGTGAGGTAAAAAGATAAGATAAAAAAACTGAATGGTGCATGTCAACGAGTAGAGTACGGGTGCAGATATTGCCCCCTTATGGCTGAAATCATCTCTGATCTCAGGGTCTGTATCTACGATCACAACAGTTTTAAAAATCTATATTTCATCTTATACCTTTTTTCGTTTGCTTTTATTGACAAGAAGTTTCAACTTCTCTTCTACAAGATAGTTGATACTCCCTTTTGGATATTTTCCGTTTTTATCTTTTTTACCGCTTGCTTTGCCTGTAAGTATCTCCATCCCTTCATCAACACTCTCAATGGCATAGATCTCAAAGGTACCGTTCTTCACAGCTTCCAATACCTCCTCTTTAAGCATAAGATGTTTCACATTTGATGCCGGGATGATAACACCATTTCTTTTGGCACTGCTTGCGAGGTTGCATACATCAAAAAAGCCCTCTATTTTTTCATTGATACCGCCTACTGTCTGGACTTGACCGTTTTGGTTCACCGAACCTGTTACTGCTATGGATTGGTCCAGAGCGACTTCACTCAGTGAAGAGAGCAAAGCAAACAGTTCTGCACATGAAGCACTATCACCGTCGATTATTCCATATGACTGTTCAAATACCAATGTCGCCGTCACATTAAGCGGAAAATCTTTCGCATAGGTAGCTGCCAAATAGGCTGAAAGTATCATTATCCCTTTATCGTGTGTCGGACCGCTGAGTTTTGCTTCCCTCTCTATATTGACTACGCCCGCTTTGCCCAGTCTGGTAAGTGCTGTGATCTTTGAGGGATGACCAAACGAAAAATTTCCCAAATCAAGTACAGCTACACCATTCACCTGTCCTATAGCATTTCCGTCAGTCTGTATAAGGATCGTTCCTCTCTGGATCGCTTCATACATCCGGTCTTTAAACCTGCCTGATCTCTCGATCTTCTCCACGATCGCTTCAGCTATTTCAGCTCTAGTGATCTTTTGCAGCTTCTTCTGTGTGGCAATAAAATCAGACTCTCGAAGCAGGTCACTCAGACTTCCCAGATGTGTTGAGAGCTTTTGGCTGTCTTCGGCTATACGGGAACTATACTCGATCACCTTGCCTACAGCTCCTCTGTCCAGTGGTAAAAGTTCATTCTCTTTTGCGATCATACCGATCATTTTGGCATAGAGCAGACTGTTTTCATCATTTCTGGGTGTATCATTTTCAAAATCTGCATTGATCTTAAAGAGCTCTTTGAACTCCGGATCATAGTTGTACAGCAGATAGTAGAGCATCCTATCCCCTATCAATACGATCTTGATATCCAGATCAATGGTCTGCGGCTCCAAAGAGAGTGTACTGATAAGACTGAGAGACTGTGCCAAGGACTCTATACGGATCTCACCGGATCGAAGCATCCTTTTGAGCCCATCCCAGACAAAAGGCTGCATCAGTACCTTGGAAGTATCAAGGATCAGATATCCGCCATTGGCTTTGTGTAAAGCTCCCGGTTTAATGAGGTTGAAATCGGTCAAAAGTGCACCCATCTGTGCGATATGTTCGATCTCTCCAAAAAGATTTGCATAGGTTGGATTGTTCTCATAGATGATCGGTGCACCTTTTCCATTTTTATGGGTGACAAGAACATTGACACGATATCTGCTGAATATGCCACTCTCTTTTACTGATCTGATCCCCATAAATAAGAGATCACCTTGTGATTCAGGCAAAAAATCCTGAGAATTTTTGATAATATCCTCTTCGACACTTTGAAGATATGAGACTGCCTTTTCACATGAGTGATATTTCTTTTTCAGTGTATTGATACTGGTATCTACAGCCTTTTTTGTCATAGCCCTTTCAAGCTCTCTAACCTCTTTTTGCTGTGCCTTGCTAAGTGTCACGATATCCTGAGCCACATTTTCTATCTGCGTTCTAAACTTTTTGATCTTCTCCTGGATCTGCTCTTTATCCTTGTCATTCAGGGCTTGATACTCCTGTTTTTCAAGGATCTTGCCATCTTTAGTCATAGGGGAGAGGGTATAGCCTGTTGGCGTATACCTGATCAATATCAACTCCTCTTTTGCTCTCTGCTTTACATCATGGAAAGACTTATCCTTTACTTCATTGAGTGTATCGATAATAGATTGTTTTTGCTCTCTATACTCTTCACCCTCGAATATAGAGGGGATCACACTCTGCATCTCCTCGATCAGCTCATCCATATCCTCTTTAAGTTGCAGCCCCATGGAGGATGAAAGTTTTAAAGAGATCGGCTTTCTGGGGTCTTCAAAGTTGTTCACATAACACCAGTCACCCGGTTTTTCTTCATCTTTGGCACGGCTTTGAATAAACTTTTCCACAACGCTGTGTTTCCCGCTGCCGAGTTTTCCCATCGCATAAAGGTTGTAGCCCTCTTTTTTTATGCCGATTCCGAAAGTGATCGCTTTGAGCGCTCTGCTCTGTCCTATGATCTCATCAAGCTCTTCCAGCTCTGCAGTGGTTTGAAAATCAAATATCTCCAGATCACAATGGTTATAGAGCTTATCAACATTAAGTAGTTTCATTATCAGTACCTCAAAATTTTGGACATTTATTTATAATATCTTTTAACTCGCAATACTCCATCCGGTGTGCTCCGGCTACAGCAGATTCAGTCACAAATCCGCCTGCAACATTCACACCGCTATAGATAGCGCTATCTTGCAAACTGGCTCTTTTCCACCCCAGATCTGCGATCCTTTTTACATAAGGTATCGTTGCATTTGCCAATGCATATGTGGCAGTAACAGGGTAATCTCCGGGCATATTGGCAACACAGTAGTGTATCACGCCATCTACCTCAAAAACGGGATCATCATGTGTTGTCGGTCTGGAAGTCTCTATGCATCCGCCCTGGTCAATAGAGACATCCACCAAAACAGCTCCTTTTTTACAAAAAGAGAGCATCTCTCTGGTGATCAGATGCGGTGCTTTTTCACCGGTGATATAGACTGCACCTATAACAATATCTACTGTAGGGAGGATCTTTTCAATATTGTAACGGTTGGAATAAAGCGTTGTGACATTTGCCGGCATCATATCTTCAAGCGCGGTCATACTGCCTGGATCTATTCCCATCACGATCACATCAGCTCCCTTCCCGGCTGCAATTTTGGCTGCATTTTTAGCCACTGTTCCGCTTCCTATGATCAATACTCTGGCTGGCAGTACACCGCTTGATCCTCCTGTCAACAGACCCATTGCACCGTTGTGGGCTGAGAGAAAATAGCTTGCGACCATCGGCGCGATCTTGCCTGCGATCTGGCTCATAGGTTCAAGCAGAGGTACTCTTTTGCCTTCTTGAACTGTTTCATATGCTATGGCAGTTACTTTTTTTTCTTTAAGTATTTCGGTCAGTTCTCTCAGAGGAGCGAGGTGAAGATAGGTAAAAAGTATCTGTCCCGGCTTTAAAAGATCATACTCCTGCACTTGAGGTTCTTTGACCTTTAAGATCATTTCGCAGGTATCAAATATCTCTTGGGAACTTTGAAGGATTGTTGCACCGGCTTCAGTATAGTCTTCATCAGAAAATCCGCTTTTTACTCCGGCATCTTCCTCAATATAGACTTCATGTCCGCTTTGAACCAGCATCTTTACGCCAGAGGGGATGATAGCTACACGAAACTCTTTGGTCTTTATCTCTTTTGGGACACCGATTTTCATCTGAAGATCTCCTTTTATGAAGTTTTCTCTATCCGGTAAATGAAACAATCATTATTGTTTCATTTACGACTTTTTACTCTTCAATTCCCACTTTATACCTTGCTATAGGGTTTGCTTCTAATCTTTCAACCGGTATGGGTTCAGCACTTTTTTCACATATTCCGAATGTTCCGTTTTTTATTTTTCCAAGTGCATGCAGGATCTCTTTGCGCTCATTCTCCTGCTGATCCAAAATAGTATTGTCTTTTTTGCTGATGATATTCAAAGATGCAAGATCTTCAACATCATTGATATCGTCATCACTGCATACGCTGTCCAGCTCGGATCGAAGCTGTTCTATATTGTTTTCGACCTGCACTAGTTTCTTTTTCAGTATTGTCTCAAACTCATTAAAATTCAGATCATCTCTTTTTTTCATCATTCACTCCTCTTTTTTACATTATATCACGTTTTAATAATTCTGCATAAACAGGTTTAATATTGACTCACAATATAGCTGAGTTAGTGCTATAATGTAAAAAAGGAGTGAATCATGCCAAAATTGCACAAACTGGTCTATGCTGTGTATGTGCTTATCTGGACCATTATGGTGATCAATCCCAAATATCTCCAGGATTGGCTTCTTGAAAATGTAAACACCTGGAACACATAGGGATACTTATGGAAAATATATCTATTCTAACGATACTTAATGCCTTTGGCGGATTGGGACTTTTTTTACTTGGTATGATCGTTATGACGGAAGGACTGCGCTCTCTGGCCGGAGATGCGATCAGGTCTGCCTTGATGCACTTTACCAAAAGTCCGTTATCGGGAGCAGTGACCGGTGCAGTTACTACAGCGATACTTCAATCATCCAGTGCTACGACAGTGGCGGCTGTCGGATTTGTAGGTGCCGGGCTGATGGCTTTTCCTGAAGCGCTTGGGATCATTTTTGGTGCCAATATCGGTACGACGATCACCGGTTGGATGGTTGTATTACTTGGATTCAAGTTTCATCTTGGCACGATCGTCTTACCTCTTATTTTTCTTGGTGTGATACTAAAGCTTTTTTTTCATGGTAAGATCTCAGCGTTTGGTTATGCTTTGGCCGGCTTTGGGCTTATCTTTGTCGGAATCACCTTGCTACAGGAAAGTATAAGTGGTTTTGGGGGAATCATTACTCCGGAAAACCTGCCATCGGATTCATTGATGGGGAGATTGAAACTGGTTATGCTCGGTATCATCGCAACACTCATTACCCAATCTTCAAGTGCGGGTATTGCTGCAACTTTGACCGCACTCTATGGTAATGCGATCAATTTTGAACAGGCAGCAGCATTAATCATCGGTATGGATATCGGAACTACAGTAACCGCTGTAATGGCTTCTATCGGTGGGTCAGCGAATGTCCGAAGAACAGGGCTGTCACATGTGATCTACAATCTTTTCACAGGAGTGATGGCGATTTTTCTCATCACACCCTATACCTACCTATGGGAAAGCATAGCACCAAATGCATTGATGCAAAATGCAGAGATCGCCCTCGTCACTTTTCATACTTTTTTTAACACACTGGGTGTCCTGATCGTTCTGCCATTTACCCATCAGTTTGCATATTTAATGAAAAAAATCATCCCCTCCAAAAAACCGAAATTTACCAAAAAGCTGGATGAAAGATTGCTTAAGGAAGCACCAAACCTTGCATTGGAGATTGCACGTATTTCCATACAGGATGAGTTCATTGCACTTTTGCAACATACTAACTTTATACTTGGAGATGTACAACATGGTAAAAAAGTGGATCTGACTTTACTGCAGTCAGCCCTGAATAAAACACAGACTTATGTTGACCAGATCGATCTAAAGAAAGAAGAGGATGCCAAGTGGAAGCAGATGATATCACTCATGCATATACTCGATCATGCACAACGACTTCATGAACGCTGTGAAGAGGAGGAGTACAGAGCCAAACTTGTACGGAAGTTCCCTGATCTGCACAATGAACATCAAAATTTGATCAACAATAATGCTCAGATCATCACTGCCATTATCTCTAAAAATTTTTCCCAAGCCAGAAAAGATGCAGAAAAAAATGAGAAGCAGGTCATAGAATTTATGAAGTACTATAGAGATATGATCTTAGAGGAGATGGCAAAAGACGAGATCAATATACCTACAGGTACCAAAAAGCTTGAAGCGATCCGCTGGCTTGCAAGAGTAAACCATCATATAGCCCGTATTACCTATTATATGGAACAGGTTATTTTAGAGACTGCAAAATAGTTTACAGGGAGAGCGTTTAAAATCCCGTGTCAGACACCATTAGTAATATAAGCTACATCTCTAAGTGCTTGTCCAGCCTCCTTTCGAAAAAGATTATCAGTTGAGAAAGTCTCAAAAAGCAATTCTTCACTGGTACTTATTTCGCCAATTCAACCAATAAGTGCAATTTCTGAGAGAGTAACGTGAAAGAGAGGGTT
>OFDI01000040.1_pt1 | contig 26458 bp, 26 predicted proteins | sample 1520301 | NCBI WGS metagenome assembly OFDI01 (sample SAMEA3696446, study PRJEB22514) | metagenome | biome: water; feature: marine; material: hydrothermal vent | place: Pacific Ocean | collected 2014-08-12 | depth 1521 m
CTTAGTAACTTATATATTAAAAATATTAGATTAAATAATTTTTTATCTCTATCAAAAAAGCAACATAAACAAATTTTAAAGATGAGAAATTCTCAACAAATTAAAAAATGGATGTATTCACAAGATACTATCAGTCTAAAAGAACATCTAAAGTATGTAAAAAAATTAAGAGCCCAACAAGATAAGAAATATTTTTTGATTACAAAAAATAATAAAAATATTGGGGTAATTGATTTTACAAATATTAAAAATAATAGTGCAGAGTTTGGTATATATTCAAATCCAAAATTATATGGACAAGGCAAATCATTAATGCAAATTATGATTGAGTATAGTTTTAATATATTAAATTTAAATCATATTAAAGCAAGTGTTTTTAGTGATAATACCAAAGCTATTGATTTATATAAAAAATTTAATTTTAAAAAGATTGATACAAAAATAGTAAATAACAAAAAAGTGATTTGTATGGAGTTAAAAAATGAAAATAGGTAATTTTAATTTAAAAAAAGATGGAGTTTATATCATAGCAGAACTTAGTGCAAATCATAATGGTAGTATAGAAGTAGCAAAAGATACTATTAAAGCAGCAAAAGAAATAGGAGCAAATGCTATTAAGCTTCAAACTTATACTGCTGATACTATTACACTAAATTGTAAAAAAGAAGATTTTATGATAGATGGTGGAACACTTTGGGATGGTAAAAGTTTGTATGATTTATATAAAGAAGCTTATACTCCATGGGAATGGCATGAAGAACTTTTTAAGTATGCTAGAAGCATTGATATAGATATATTTTCATCTCCATTTGATAAAAGTGCAGTTGATTTTCTTGAACAATTTAATCCAAGTGCATATAAAATAGCCTCTTTTGAGATAACAGATTATGAGCTTATAAGATATACTGCATCTAAAATGAAACCAATAATTATAAGCACAGGGATTGCTACAATAGATGAGATACAAGATGCTGTAAATATTTGTAAAGATGTTGGAAATAATGATATAGTTCTTTTAAAATGCACTTCAGCATACCCAGCTCCTTTAGAAGAAGCCAATCTATCTATGATACCAAATCTAGCACAAACTTTTGGAGTAATTAGTGGATTTAGCGATCATACTTTAGGTTCAACTGCTCCAATTGTAGCAACTACTTTAGGAGCAAAAGTAATTGAAAAACATTTTATTTTAGATAAAAGTATAGGTGGGGCAGATGCTGATTTTTCTATAGATAAAGAAGAATTTAAAGAGATGATAAATGCAGTAAGATCTGCAGAAAAACTCTTAGGTAAAGTTGATTATTCTATGACACCAAAGAAAAAGCAATCTCGTAGATTTTCAAGAAGTCTTTATGTAGCAAAAGATATTCAAAAAGGTGAAGTTTTTACTGAAGAAAATATAAGAAGTGTCCGACCTGGATATGGAATGCATCCTAAGTATTTAAAGGATATTTTGGGTAAAATTGCCGATAAAGATTATGAATTTGGGAATAGGTTTGAATTTAATTAACTTTTTTAAAACAAATTTTTACTACGGTTCTTTTTTAAATAAAAACTATAATACATTTTTACAATATATCTATATATTATATGCTTTTTCTACACCATTTATGAAGCAATTTAACAGACCTGTAACTATTTTAATGTTACTTATTTGGATACTAGATGGAAATTTTAAAGATAAACTTAAAATAGCTTTTACAAATAAAACTTTCTTAGCTTTTACAGTTTTTGTAGGATATAACTATATATCACTTTTGTGGACAGATGAATTTAATCAATCATTATCTTACGTTAATGGATATTTTCCATACTTTGCATTTGTTGTAATATGGACATCTATTAAAAAAGAGTTTATTCCTAAAATATTAGGTGGATTTATTGCTGGTATGTTTTTAAGTGAGATTATTACCTATGGTATATACCTTGATTTATGGACAACTACCTATAATATAAAAAATCCATCAGCATCGCCTACAGCTTTTATGAGTCATAGTGGATATGCTGCTTTTGTGGCACTTATTGTTTTGATATTATTAAATAAAATTATATACGAAAAAAGTTATCTTAAATATTTCTATATGATTTTTTTAATCTCAACATTTGGTAATCTTGTGATTTCTGGTGGAAGAACAGGAGTTATTGCTTTTGTAGTTACAATTTTTATATATCTAATCTATACTTTTAAAAAACAATTTTTAAAAATTGTTACAATTTTATCTATTTTTACTTTATTATTTTATTTATCATATAATAATATTAAATTTTTCAAACAAAGAAGTGATGCTTTTATCAGTAATATAAATCAAGCACTTAGTCATAAAAATTACAATACATCTATCGGATTAAGGATGGCACTACTTGCTATTGGATATGAAGTTTTTCAAGAAAAACCAATATTTGGACATGGGATATATGATAATATAAAAGAAAGAGTTAGAGTAGCCTCTTTACCTCAAAATAAAGAATTTTCTGTGCTATCTCGTTGGGCTAAAAAGGCAAATTACCATAATAACTACATGGAAATATTAACTCAACTAGGTTTAGTTGGATTATTAATATTTTTATATATTTTTTATTCATTGGCAACTACAACAATACATAATCAAGAATATAAAAACTATAAAATAATATTTATTTCGATTATTATGACAACTATTATATCTGGTCAAGGTTTTCATCACAGAGCCCCTATAGCTATATTCTCTCTACTTATAGCTATAATACTTGCTCAACACAAAGCTGAACAAGAAGATACTAAGGCTACCAGAAATATCTCTACCTAAATTAAACTAAACCAAACAATCCATATCAATAGATGCCAAAGGGGTATCTATTGTATGAAGTAGATTAATAAGTGATCTATTATTTTTAGATCTTAGCAATAACTCATATCTATATCTATTGGCGATCTTAAAAATATCACACTCTTTGAAGCCTATTAATTCTGGGTCATTAAGATTTTGAAACTTTTGCACATAACGATTAAGCTCATTATATGCTAGTTGATAATTTTTATGACTAAATACAACTTTTGCCAATTTCACAGCAGGTGGATATAGATTTGCCCTTTTTTCTAACTCATCATCTAAAAAATCTTGATAACTTTGCTTTAGCATATATTTTTCAAAAAAATCTTTATTTTTAGTCTGAATTATCACTTTGCCTTGACCTTTTCTTCCACTTCTTCCTGAAATCTGTAAAGCTAGTGATAGTGCTTTTTCTCTTGATCTATAACTTGTCATATTTAAAACACTATCTATTCCTAATATCACCGCTAAAGTAACATTATGATAATCATGCCCTTTGGATAACATCTGAGTTCCTACTAAAATATCAATTTTATTATCATTGAATTTTTTTAATATTTTTTTTAGCTGTCCATTTGTTTTGATACTATCTCTATCAAATTTGGCTACAATTTTATCGTTAAAAATATTTTCTAGTTGAGATGCTATCTCTGCTGTTCCTAACCTATAATTTTTGATCAATCCACCACAACTAGGACAATTACTTACTAAATGTTGTATATAGTTACAATAGTGGCAACGAAGTGAATTTTGATCCTTATGCAAACTAAGACTTACTGAACAAAAAGGGCATTCTAAAGATTTACCACAGTCACTACATATTTGATATTTAAAATTCGCCCTAGTTGGCAAGAATACAATAACTTGTTCGTTTTTAGCTAAGACCTCTTTTATATTATCAACTACCATATCATCCAAACCTACATTTTGTTGATCAAACAATATCTTTTTGGTTGTATCAAAATATGTTTGAGTATTGACAATACAAGGCACTTTATAATATGAATTTAAAGATGGAGTTGCTGATCCTAAGATCACTTGAATATCAAATCTTTGACCAATATATAAAGATAGATCTTTTGCATTAAGCCTAGGTTTTTGTTCAGATTTATAAGAATCATCATGCTCCTCATCAACAATAATCAATCCCAAATTTTTATATGGCAAAAACAATGCCGATCTAGCTCCAGCTATAATATTTATCTTACCTTTTTGTAATTGCTGCAAAATTTCAATTTTTCTTTTTTTTGTTATTTTAGAATGCCAAATAGCAACACTATTTCCAAAAACTAATTCTAATCTTTTTTGCATTTGTGGAGTTAATGCTATCTCTGGCATAAGCATCACAACTTGTTTGTTTTTAGATACTGTATCAAGCATAGATTTGATATATATCTCTGTTTTACCACTACCTGTAGCACTAAACAAAAGTGATAATCTATTTTTTTTAGTAAAATTATATAGTTTTTGTTGGATATTAGAAAGCATAATTTTATCACTATTATAATCTATCTTATCCTCTATATCCAAAGTTTGATCAAAAGGTGTATAGATGCTCAAAGCTTCCGATAAACTACATATATAATATGCTGATATAAATTTTGCACTTACTAACATCATATCATCATAATATCTATTTGTTACAGAGATAATATCTGAACACTTAAAAGATGGCTGATCAACTTTTTCTACTACTACTGCTAAAAGATCTGATTTTCTTCTAGCTAGTTGGACATATACCTCTTGACCTATTTTGATATCTTGAACACTTTGGTATGTCAAAGGCTCAAGTGGAGATTTTAAGATGGCAACTTTATAATAATTCATTGTGTCATCTCTTGACAATATTTATCTTTTATATCACAATCAAAAGTAAAATCATCACTATTATAAACAAATTTTACATACTCATCACTATTAATCCAAGCTTTGTAGGTATTTGTCATATCTTTAGACCAATTTCCACCTTTGTTTGAAACTGCTTTTATAGGTTGTTTCATAATCAGATTAAATAATTCATTATCATTATTATCCAAACTATCAAGTATTGGTATATTTGCTTTGAGTCTTTGGTCTATGATATTACTATTTATTTTTTCCCTTATATAAGCTACTTGTGCTTGTAGTTTTAAAATATTTGCTTTTTGGATACTATTGCTATATTTTGATACTGCTACACTAGAAAGAATAGATACAACAATAATAACAAAAATCAACTCTAGTAATGAAAAAGATTTTTTTAAGATCATATTATGTTTTAGTTTGATTAAACTCATCTACTCTTTGTATTTGGGTTTGAACATCTTTTTTAAAGGCAATAAATTCATGAGTTCGCCTAAGATATGCCAAAAGAAGCTCTTTTGTGGAGATCTCTTTATCTAAGTCTAAAAACTTAGTAATCTCCTCTTGAACTTCTCCATTTAGGTCTGGACCTATATCTATAGTGTATGCGAAATTGTTAATATGAAAAGTTAATGTTTTATTATCTACTACCATAGTGCTATTTTATCAAAATAATCTTTAGAATTACATTTTTTTTATAAAATCATAAGAGTTTAAAAATCTAAAAGCCAAAAGATTTTCCAAAATAGCGATAATCACTATAAATGTCAAAAATGAACTTCCACCATAACTAAACATAGGCAATGGCAACCCAACTACTGGAGCAAAACCTATTACCATCAAAATATTTACACTCATATTTAAAAAGATAAGCAACCCAACTCCAGATGCAAATACCCGTATAAGATAATCATTTTTAAAATAATAATTCAAAAGTAAAAGATGAATAATCGTTGCTAGATACAACAATATCAAAACAAGTGAACCTATAAATCCATACCGCTCTACAAATGAAGCAAATATAAAATCGCTTGTAGCAATAGGTAAAAATTTTAGATGTGTTTGTGTAGCCTCTTGCACATCTTTACCATATAATCCACCTGATCCTATAGCAATAATAGATTGTTGCACATGGTAACTTGGTTTTTTACTCATAAAATCAGTGATCCGTTTTTTTTGATAATCTTTGATTAAATATGTATATATCAAAGGCGACGAAACTGATAAAACAAGCACAATAGTAATAATAATCTTTTTGTCAATACCAACAATTAAAAGTATTCCATAACCTGTAAGAAGCAATATTAATGCCGTTCCTAAATCTGGTTCTTTTGCTATTAAAATAAATGGCAATACAATATAAAATGAAAAATATAAAAAATCTTTTATTTTATATCCTGTTTCAGGTGGTGGTTTTTGTTGAATCAGATATGCCAACATCAGTAAAAAAGCTGGTTTTATCAACTCAGAAGGCTGAATTGTCATATGTAAAAATGGTAACTGAAGCCATCTTTTTGCACCCAAAATAGATATTCCAAAAAACTCAACACCTATTAAAAGAACAATCCCCAACCAATACAAAATAGGTATCGCTCTAGCAAACTTTCTAAATGGAAATAAAAATACAACTAGAAAAAGAACAGATGCAATACTAAAGTAAACCAACTGCTTATTTGCTAAGGTTAGATTTATCTCACCTATTAAATGATGTGATAAATATATCATTGGTAGTATAAATATTATAAGTTCAAAATCAAAATGTGATATAATTCTTTTATCAAATAAAAACATAAAGAGATAATAGCATAATATGAATAAAACAATTATTGTAGATCAACAAACAAGAATAGATAAATTTCTAACAACACAACTCAATCAAAGTAGAAATCAAATAGAACAACTAATCAAAAAAGGATTTGTTCAAGTCAATAGCAAAACTATAACCAAAACAAGTTACAAATTAAATATCGATCAACAAATAGATATAGATTTTCCGGCACCACCATCTTTAGAAGCAAAAACAGTAGATTTTGATGTGCAGATTGTTTATGAAGATGATGATATACTTGTTATCAACAAACCATCAGGTTTAGTTGTGCATGATGCTCCAAGTGTCAAAGAAGCTACACTTGTTGATTGGCTCAAATCTAAAAATATCTCTTTATCTACTATAAGTGGAGAGCAAAGGCATGGGATTGTGCATAGACTTGATAAAGGCACAAGTGGATTGATGGTAGTTGCCAAAACAGATACTGCTCATACTATATTATCACAACAACTACAAGATAAAACAATGGGAAGATACTATTTAGCTTTGATAGATTTAGCTTTAAAAGATGATACAACAATAGAAAAACCAATAGGGCGAAACCCAAACAATAGACTCAAACAAGCAGTAATCACCAATGGAAAATGGGCAAAAACAACATTTATAAAACTTATAGAAAATCCGACAACAAAAATAGAACTTATAGCTGCCAAACTATTTACAGGTAGAACTCATCAAATAAGAGTTCATTTAGAATCTATAAATAGACATATCTTAGGAGATATATTATATGGTTTTAAGGGTAAAAAAGATAAAATAGACAGAGTATATTTACATGCTTATAATCTATATCTAACACATCCTACTACTCATAAAAATATGAGTTTTAAAGTAGATATGCCTGATGATATGATAAGTTTATGTAAAGAAAATTTTAATACGGAAGTTATAAATGAAAAAATTAGCCCAACTTATATTATTGATAGGTTTAATCAGCTTTAGTGGTTGTAGTGTAAACAATCTACCCGATCAAAATGCCAAGCCAAAAATAGATGAAAATCTACCGCAAGTTTCGTTAGATAGTTTTAAATATATATCTGATATAACCAGTATAGCTTTTGAATGGCAAAGGGTAAAATCTCCTAAAATCAAAGGTTATTATCTATATAGAGCAGAAGTATCAAAAGATGCTACAAGTTTTAAAAGAGTAGCCTTTATCAAAGGTAGCTATGCTTCGCACTATTTAGATGCCGATCTTAAACCAGATACACAATATATCTATGCTATTGCAACAGTAGCTTACAACAACCAAGAATCAAGACCAACACAAACAAATCCTATTACTACTTTACCTTTACCTGAGCCTATATCTTTTGTAGAGGCTATTAGTGATCTTCCAAAACAGATCAAAATCATATGGAGACCACATCCAAATAGTAGAATCAATAGATATATTATCCAAAGAAGCACTTTAAAAGATCCAAAATGGAGAGATATCGCAACTATCAAACATAGACTAAATGTAGAGTATATCAATAGAAACTTACCAAATGGGGCAACTTATTCTTATAGAATAATAGCTAAAACTTACGACAATATCAAAACATTACCAAGCGTTGTAGTTACTGCAACAACAAAAGCTTTACCAAATCCATCTTTAGAGATTGATGCAACATCAAATCTTCCAAGAAAAATAAGAGTAACTTGGAAATTAAGAGCTAAAATGGATGATCTACAATATTTCAAAATATATAGAAGTAGTAGCGAACATGGATATTATGAGCTTATCTCAAAAGCAAAAAAAGATGATAACACTTTTGATGATGTAATAAATCAAGATGGTAAAACAGAATATTACAAAATAACTACCGTTGATAAAGATAATTTAGAAAGTCCTAAAAATACACTATCTATTATTGGAAAAACACTTGAAAAACCAGCTAAACCTATCATCACATTAGCACAAATCCAAGATAGAAAAGCTATCTTAAATTGGCAACCAGGAGATAGTAGAGCTGTATCATACAATATATACAAAACAGTAAGAAAAAGTTTTTTTGATAGAGCAACTTCTAAAATCAAAAATACCAAAGAGCTTAGATTTGAGGATAGAGATATTATAAGAGGTATAACTTACGAATACTCTATTGAAGCTGTTGATGAGTTTGGTTTAGTATCTCAAAAAACAAAAGAAGCAACATTAATCATACCACAAGTAGATCCAAAAGAAAATGCCCCATCTACTACTAAGTGATCATAAACAGATATCTACACCAACTATTTATGATGGTGTAGAGTTTGATTTTGTAGCACATCATCCATTAGAATCTAAAATTGCTGTCAAAACAGATAATAAAGAGTTTTTATTAACTTTAAAAAATAAAGATAATAATAAACTACTCAAAATAGATACATCTACTAGAGTATCGCCTGTAAGTTTGGCACAAAAAGCTTTAAATAGTTATGCTAATTTATGTGGTGCTAATATTTTGTTTTCAAATACACAACCTAAAACAAAAAAACTAGAGCCTAAAAAAGAGTATCTAAAAGATATAGAGTATTTTGTCCATAGTTTTAGCACCACAAAAGATATATATATAGAAGTGGGATTTGGAAGTGGGCGACATCTAATATATCAAGCTTTGCAAAATCCAGATAAACTTATTATTGGACTTGAGATACATACACCTTCTATTGAACAGATGCTAAAACAAGTCAAATTGCAAAATATTACAAATATTATCGCTGTCAATTATGATGCTAGATTGTTTTTGGAGTTTTTAGATTCAAATAGTGTGCAAAGAATATTTGTTCATTTTCCTGTGCCTTGGGATAAAAAACCGCACAGACGAGTTCTAAGTGATGAATTTATCAACGAATCACTTAGAGTTTTAAAACCAAATGGAACTTTAGAACTAAGAACAGATAGCATAAAATATTTTGAATATACACAAGAGTTGATAAAACATTTTGCCAATACCCCAACTAAAATTATCAAAAATCAAGATATTGATATCACAAGCAAATATGAAACAAGATGGAAAAAGCAAGGCAAAGATATATGGGATGTGATATTTACTTCAACTACCAAAGATGCCAAAATTAAAAATCAATACGATTTTAATTTTGAAAACAAGATAATTTCATTGGAAAATCTAACTTTACCAAACAAACCTATGGTTAAAAAAGATTTTTTTATACATTTTGAATATAGATATATTACAGATAAATCAAATGGATTGATTAAACTAACTTTTGGTAGTTTTAATAAACCTGTAACAAAATATATTTTAGTCCAAGATGGCAAACTATCATATTATCAAGGTTTGCCATTACCAACAAGTGCAAACTACAAAGCACATAATCTAATCAAAGAGGTGATTTTTGATATTAGCTAAAAATTTATATCTATCTTATGATAATAAACACAATATTATAGAAAATGGTAATTTTAATATAAAAAATGGCGAGTTTATATTTATATCTGGTTCAAGCGGAAGTGGTAAATCTACACTTCTTAAATCTCTATATGGGCAAATACCACTAAATGCTGGTGCATTATTGGTAAATAAAACAGATTTAAAAAACATAAACAATAAAAACTTACAAAATCTAAGAAAAAATATAGGGATTGTTTTTCAAGATTATAAGCTTATTCAAAACTATACAATCGAAGAGAATATTATGTTGCCACTTAAAATCAATGGTTACAAATATGAACAATCTATGCAACAAGTGCATAAACTTCTAAATCATGTAAAGCTAAAAAATAGATTGGGATATTATCCACCACAACTAAGTGGAGGTGAGCAACAAAGAGTTGCAGTTGCTAGAGCTTTAGCACACAATCCAAGAATTATACTAGCTGATGAGCCTACAGGAAATCTTGATGATTACTCAGCAAATGTAATATGGAATCTTCTAAGAGGTGCCAATGAACAATTAGGTATAACAGTTGTAGTAGTAACTCACAAAATACCTTCAAATTTTGGACTTTATTATAGGCAACTATCTATTAATGACGGAGTGATATATGAAGTATCTTAAAAGTATTTTCGCTTTTACTTTGCCACTATTTTTATTGCTTATGAGTTTATCGGCATATCTTAGTGTCAATAATCTTGTCAATAACTACAAACAAGAGATTATCAACGATTACTCTATACTTGTTGTATCAAGAGTGCCTTTAAATAAGGATGATATTACCAAATTAGCAAATATAGAAGTAAAAGATATAAAAGGTATCAGTAGAGATGATATTTTAACAAATATAAAAAAACAATTATCAAAAACTTCTTTTAAACTTTTACAACAAAAACTACCATTTTTTTATAAAATATATCTAACTCAATACCCAAGTTATTCGGAGTTAAATCTAATACAAAAGCAACTAAAAGAGTTTAAAACTATCAAAAGAGTGGAAACTTTTGCTTCCAATCACAATAAAATCTATGCATTGCTTAACTTTTCACAACAGTTAGTGAAAATAGTATTTGGTTTATTTTTAATCTTTGTGATTTTATTTTTATCAAAACAGATCTCAATTTGGTTTTATGAACATAAAGAGCGAATAGAGATAGTAAGATACCATGGAGGAAGTCTAACTTATAGTGCTAAACCTATTATTCAAGTATCGTTTATTAGTGCATTGTTATCTATTATTTTAACTATTGCTACTTTATTTTTTATTCAAAAAAATATCACTATGTTTTTTTCTGAAGAGTTTTTATCTATCTTTTCGCAACATAAAATAGTAGTGATAAACTATATTTTTATAGCTGGATTATCTTTGATAGTATCGACACTATCTATAGTTGGTGTTTTAATAAAATATCAAACTAAAAAATAGCAATGAGGTAGTTTGTGTTTAGAGTAATACTTTTATCTATTTTATTAATAACCACATTTTATGGATCGACAAAAACAATAGATAAAAAAATAAAAAATAATAAAAAGAGTTTAAAAAATACCTCTGTTATAAAAAAACATACTGCAACAAAAATAAAACTTCTTGCTGATTCTATAGCTAAAAATGAAGAAGAATATGAAAAATTAGAGCATGAAGAGGAAACTTTAATCAATACTATTTTTTTGAATAAATTAAAATTACAAAAAGTCAAATCTGATGTAATAGAGCTGAAAAAAAACACTATAAAGATAAAACAACAAACAAAATCTATACAAGAAAATATTGTAGATGAAGTTATAGATAAGTATAGTGCATCTTTAGCAATCCCTTTAGCTAAAAAATCAGATCAACAAGAGGTTATAGATAAAGAGGTTTATACACTACTACTTGAGCAATCAAAAGACAATATCCTACAACTAAATCTAAACTATTTAGAGTTAATTACAACAACAAGAAACAATGAAAACAAAATGATACAACTAGCTCAATATATTAAAGAGCAAGAGGGTAAAAAAATAAAACTTAAACAACTAAAAAAAACCAAAGCAAAAACTATCAAACTTTTATCACAACAACATAAAAAATATCAAAAACAACTACAAAAGATTATCGATCAACAAAACCATATTCAAGATATACTTAGTAATTTACATATTCTTAAAATCCAAACAATAAAAAAAGAGAAAAGAGCAAAAGAGCAAAAACAAAAAGAGCAACAAAGAAAATCAAGATTAGCAAAACTAAAAGAGCAACTTAAAATAAAAGCTAAAAAGAAAAAACGATCAAGACCATTACAAAATAAAGAGATCAAAATCTCAAAAGATCGTAAAATATTAGACAAAGCTATCAATATCAAAGTAAAAAATATAGGCTCATCTACTAGAGGTATCAAAATAGCCAAATATAAAGGTAGAAAAACAATAGCTCCTTTAAAATCATATACAATAGTAAAAGAATTTGGTAAATACTATGATCCTGTATATAAAATAGAGCTATTTAATGAAGCTTTAACTATGAAGCCTAAGCGACCAAATAGCAAAGTTTATAATATTTTATCAGGGAAAATTGTATATGTAAAACAAAACCAAGGAATCTTATCAAATGTCGTTATTGTGCAACACTCAAACAATTTAAGCACAATCTATTCAAATTTGGATAGAATTGCACCAACTTTAAGGGTAGGCAAATGGATAAAAAAAGGTTTTGTAGTGGGTAGGGTAAGTGATACTCTTATGTTTCAAGCTACTAAAAATGGTAAATTTATAAATCCAAAAGAGCTTATAAAATAAGGAAGAATATGAAAGCATTAGCATTATTTAGCGGAGGATTAGATTCAGTTTTAGCGATGAAGCTTATTATTGATCAAGGTATAGAAGTGATTGCCATAAATGTAAATACAGGATTTGGTGCAACAACAAGCAGAGATGAACATATGAAATTTATGTGTGAACAAATAGGTGCCAAACTTGAGATTTTAGATCTAAGAGATGAATATTTAGATGAAGTGCTTTTTGATCCAAAATATGGATATGGTAAGAATTTTAATCCATGTATCGATTGTCATGGATTTATGTTTAGATATACAGCAGATCTTCTTAAAAAATATGATGCGGCATTTATGATAAGTGGAGAGGTTGTAGGGCAAAGACCTATGAGTCAAAGAAAAGATGCTATGATACAAGTGCAAAAACTAAGCGAGCATGATGATCTTATAGTGCGACCTCTTTGTGCTAAACTTTTAGCACCAACCAAACCAGAAAGAGAAGGGTGGATCAATAGAGAGAAACTATTAGATATAAGTGGTAGAAGCAGATCAAGACAACTACAACTTGCAAAAGAGATAGGGTTAAAAGATTTTGAACCACCTGCTGGTGGTTGTTTGCTAACGGAAGAGAAATTTAGCGATAGACTAAGAGATTTTACAAAATATACAACTATGGACAAAAACGATATAGATACACTAAAAGCAGGACGACATTTAAGATTGCCAGATGGTGCTAAACTTATTATTGGAAGAGATAAAGATGATAATGAAAAACTAAAAAATACCACAAGCGACAAATATCTAAGAGCAAGAGTTTTAGATGCAAGTGGACCGTTTTGTTTATTTGATAAAACGGCAACTATTTCAGATAAACAACTAGCAACAAATATTATTATTACTTATGCTAGAACTCAAAAAGATAAGCTTTATACAGTAGATTTTACCGATTATCAACTTCAAGGGCAAAAATTTGATTCTAAAGATCAACTACAACAATATTTTATATAAATAAACCTATGAATATCAATACAGCAACACTACTAAATCTTCTATCACCAAAACTAGATATATCAGCAAAACATAAGATAGAATCTTTAAGTGTTGATAATAAAATTGATATAAAAACTTTATTACAAGACAAATCTATAAGAAATATTTTTGATGATCTTTTAAAAGATCTAAATGTAGGTATCAAAAATAAACAGCAAATTACAAAACTTTTACAAAATAGCAAACACCTTTTTGATTTTAAGCCACTTAATAACAATATTGAAAAAATCATCACACAAATAGAACAAGATCCAAAAACTCAACAAAAATTTACCAAAGAGTTAAATATTTTAAAACAATTCAAAGTAGATATTAAAAATATAGATACTACACAACTAAAAACAAATCTAAAAAATAATGGCATATTCTTAGAGTCAAAATTACTAAACAATGATAAAGATATTACACAAGATATAAAAGGGATACTTCATAAAATATCAGATCATATAGACAATAAAACTATAGATAAAACACTAGATCAAATAGGATACTATCAACTTTTATCTTTTTCAAATAACTCCAACTACCACCCTTTACCATTTCGTTGGGACAATATGGAAGATGGTGAGATAGAGTTTGTAAATGATACTAAAACAAATTCATGCCATATATCTTTGCTTCTAAAAGATTATGGAGAATTTAATAGTATGCTAATATTAGATAAAGATAAAAACTTAACCATCAACTTAAATATAGAACAAGATGAACTTAAAACAAAAATACAAAACAATATCCAACAACTAAGAAAACAACTAAATTCACTTAATCTAAACCTATCTGGCATAAATATATCTAGTTTAAATAAACAACCAAGTTATGAACAAAAAGCTTATCAAGCAAATGAAAAACTAAATCTATCTTTAGAGGTTTTGGCATAATGACAACATCTAAAAAAGCTGTAGCACTAAAATATGATAAAACAAAAGATTTAGCACCAAAAACAACTGCAAAAGGGCAGGGTAGTATCGCTAGACAGATTATTAAAATAGCTCAACAAAACGATATCCCTATCAAACAAGATGAAGATTTAGTGCAAATGTTAAGTCAAATCGAACTAAATCAAAATATCCCTGAAGAGTTGTATCAAGCAGTTGCAGAGCTATTTAGTTTTATATATGGATTAACAAATGAAAAAATATGATTATATTATAATTGGAGCTGGAATTAGCGGATCAAGTGTAGCTTTTAGTTTAAAACAAAGATTGCCAAATAGTTCTATTTTGATTATAGAAAAACTTGAAGATGTAGGTAAAGGTGCTAGTGGAGCAGCAGGAGCATTTTTATCTCCACTACTTGGTAAACCAAATAGATTTAAAGATATTGTTACTAATGCTTTAAAATACTCTACGCAATTTTATCTACAACATACTCCTAATTATATCGATCAATGTGGAACAATAAGAATTCCAAAAAATAAAGAGGATCAAGAAAAATTTAAAACTTATATACCATATATGGATTTTGAGTTTCAACAAAAAGAGGATGGTTATTATTTCCCTTTTGCTAGTGTTGTAGATAGTTATAATATTTGTAAAACTTTTACACAAGATATAGAAAAATATCTAAATTATGAAGTAAAAAATATAACTTTTAAAGATAACCATTGGCAAATAGATGAGCTATTTGAAGCATCAAATCTGATTCTTACAACAGGAGCTAGTCTATCCCTTATAGATGAAAAATATTTTAATATAAGAGCAGTTTGGGGGCAACGAATAGTATGTCAAACAAGTAGTTGTATAAAACAAAACTACCATAAAGAGTGTTCAGTATCAAGAACTATAAAAAAAGAAGAAAATACCAATATAGTATCTATTGGAGCGACACATCATAGATTTGTATATGAAAAACCTATTAGTAATGATGATACACAAACACTACTTAAAAGAGCAAATAATATTATCACTTTAAAAGATATAAAAGTTATCGATCAATTAGCAGGAGCAAGAGCTAGTAGTTCCGATTTTCTTCCTCTTGTAGGTGAGATTATCAATAGTGATAAAACTTTAAAAGAGTTTCCTTATCTTGTCAATGGAACAAATGTTAATAGCAATAGATTTAGCAAATATCAAAAATTATTTTATCTTAATGCAGTAGGGGGAAGAGGGTTTGTCTTAGCACCATACTTAGCCAAAATATTAGTTGATTTTATAGTGGATGATAAAAAAATAGATGAGTATCTAACCTTAAATAGAGTTTTTAAAAAATGGGTGAAAAAACAATAAAATGACTATTAAGCAAAAATCAGATATTATAATTGTTCAATTTAGGAGATATATATGTTAGAGATTTTTATTGGTGCATATTGTGTATATTTTTTAGTTAATTTTTACACAACATTTATGCAAATAGATTATATTCAAAAAGCAAAAAAACAAACAGCTGTTATTTTAACACCATCAAAATATATTATAGCCGGTAACTATGCTACTAAATCACAAAAAGTAAGTTTATTATCAACTATATATGATTTTGTGATATTTTTTCTTTGGATAGGATTTGGGCTAGGTATTTTAGATGATTTAACAATCTCATATCATGGTTGGCAAAAAGCGGTAATTTTTATAGATAGTTTTATCATCATAAATTGGATCTTGGGCTTACCATTTGAACTATATACAACTTTTAAACTAGATAAAGAGTTCAAATTTTCAAATATGACACCAGCACTATATATCAAAGATACTATAAAAACAGGGATACTATTTTTACTATTTGGTAGTGCTGTAATAGCTGGATTAAGTTTTATTATTGAAAACTTTCCAACTTGGTGGATATGGGGATTTATATTTATATTTGCCATTATTATTATAATAAATATGGTATATCCTATTGTTAGAGATAAAATGTATGATAAATTTAGCCCATTAGAAGATAAAGTTTTAGAGGAAAAAATCAAAAAACTTCTTGATAGTGTAGGGTTTAAAAGTAGTGGAGTATTTAGTGTAGATGCTAGTAAAAGAGACAATAGACTAAATGCTTATTTTGGAGGATTAGGTAAAACTAAAAGGGTTGTCCTATTTGATACACTTATTGAAAAACTAACTCACAACGAACTCTTAGCTGTTTTAGGACATGAACTAGGACATTTCAAAAATGGGGATATTATTAAAAATATAGCTACTATGGGTTTTGTTATGTTTGTATTTTTTGCTATATTTGGTAATCTTCCTGATGAACTATTTTTACAACTTCATCTAAATAAAGAGCCTTATTCTATAATATTGGTTTTTTTGATGTTTAGTCCAATATTGTCATTTTTTCTTATGCCACTAATATCAGCACTAAGCAGACACAATGAATATGCAGCTGATGAGTTTGGAAGCAATCTAGCTACAAAAGATGATCTAGTTAATGCACTTTTAAAATTGGCAAATGAAAATAAATCATTTCCACTATCTCACCCTTTGTATATCTTTTTTCATTTTTCACATCCACCATTGGTTGAAAGATTAAAAGAGCTAGGCTATAATGGTGCTGGAATAGGTGCTATAAAAGATGAAGATGAAGCATTAAAACAAAGTTGCGAGGTTTAATAACTAATATGTTAAAACTTAGTAAAAAAATATCTAAAACTGTAGGTATTACAAATGCAAAATATAATCTTATTAAAGAAAATGATAAAGTTTTAGTAGGTTTTAGTGGTGGAAAAGATTCATTAACATTAATTCACACACTAAAAAGGATGCAAAAGCATACCCCTTTTAATTTTACATTTCAAGCAATAACTATTACTTATGGTATGGGGGAAGATGTAAGTTTTTTGCAAGAGCATTGCAAAAAGCATAATATCGATCATAAAGTTATCAACACAGAAATATTTGACATTAGCAAAGAAAAGATTAGAAAAAATAGTAGTTTTTGTAGTTTTATTAGCAGAATGAGAAGAGGGTATTTATATACTTATGCTTTGGAAAATGGATTTAATAAATTAGCATTAGGACATCATCTTGACGATGCTATGGAGAGTTTTTTTATGAATATGTTTTATAATGGTAGCTTAAGAAGTATGCCACCAATTTATAAAGCAAACAATGGACTTATGGTTATTAGACCATTGATTTTTTGTAGGGAGAGACAATTAAGAGCTTTTGCACAAGAAAATTGTGTAGATGTTGTAGGTGATGAATCGTGTCCTGCTATGAGAGTAGATATAAAGATGCCTTATGCTAGAGCAAAAACAAAAGAGCTTTTAGAAAAATTAGAGAAAGAAAATCCTCAAATATTTGTATCTTTAAAAGCAGCATTTCAGAATTTTCATCCAAATACATTTTTTAAACTAGAAGAGTTAGACAAGGAGTTCACATGAGTTTTTTATTTACACCAAAACACCATTTTAATTTAGCAAATATTGTTACATTTTTAAATATCACTTGTGGTATATTAGCAATATATTTTTTAACACATCAAGAGTTTTTTGGAGCAGCACTCTATGCTTGGTGTGCTGGTGCTTTTGATATACTTGATGGTAAAATAGCTAGAAAATATCAGTTATCTACAGAGTTTGGTGTGCAATTAGATTCTTTTGCTGATTTTTTATCATTTGTTATTGTTCCTGTGATGTTTATATATTTTGGAGTAATAGATGGCAAAGAGATACATTTTTTAAATACATCTTATGTTGCTTTTGCTTTTATACATTATGTAATATCAGGTCTTAGAAGACTTGTTCAATTCAACATAGACAATGATGCAGGAAAGGTATCAAAATATTTTACAGGAGTGCCTACTCCTATGGGAGCTATTTTATTATGGCTTATATATTTAGGATGGGTATATGAACTTATCCCAAATGAAAATATTGTATTATTTCTAATGATAATAGTTGGATATTTGTTAAATTCTAAAATCAAAATACCACACCCATAAAATAGGAGAAAAAATGAAAAGAGTAGAAGCGATAATCAAACCTTTTAAACTAGAGGATGTAAAAGATGCTTTAAGCGATGCAGGTATTACAGGTATGACTGTAAGTGATGTTAAAGGTTACGGAAGACAACAAGGTCATAGTGAATTATATAGAGGTGCTGAGTATATAGTAGATTTTCTACCAAAAATCAAAATTGATCTTATTGTAGCTGAAGATGATGTAGATCAAGTGGTTCAACTAATAATAAATTCTGCTAAAACAGGTAAAATTGGAGATGGTAAAATCTTTGTAAGTCCTATTGAAAAAATTATAAGAATAAGAACAAGTGAAGAGGATGAAGAGGCTATTTAGATTTTAGCCTATTTTTAAAAGATTACAAAAGCAAGGCTTTAGCCTTACTTTTATTTAGTTTTAGAATTGATATCTAAGAGCGATTCTAGTATCCGTAGCTGTTTTTACAGGATTTCCATACATTGCTGCATTTGAGCTATTGATTGTATCCATATCTGTTGGAGTTCCATCTGCTCCAAAGAATGCATTGCTTCCTGTATAGTCATAGCTAATATGTGTATATCTAAGAGATAACGACAAAGATGGAGTAAGAGGTTTTAACCAATAAGCTTCTAGTGCTGTTCCTCTTGCTGCTATTTTAGACCCTATCATAGTATCTTCAGCATAAGTCATACTTCTCCAATATTTACTACCGTGATTATATTCAAATCCAACTCTTCCATCTTCAGTAATAGGACAAGGCATTTGAACTCCTAGCCAAATAGAGTGACCTGATTTATTATCATTATCACCTAACATACCACCATCTGTAGTAGTTGGATCTGTTTTACTTGTGCTATAACTTGCAAAAAATGTAGTATCATCAAGAGTATCACTAATACCATCACCTATACCATCAGCTTTGAACATAATAGTTGTTAAAATTATATTTCCAACATCTGCAAATTTATTATTACTATTATTTCCATCAGTAAGATCACTTTGAGTATAACCAATTAAATGGTTTGCAGTTGCCCAATTTGTATTGATAGAATATTGTCCATCATCATAAGGAACAAATATGAAACCTATCATATTTGAATCTGCAGTAAAACCACTATTTTTTGAATAATCTGCTCCACTATTATCATTAAATCTTTGTGTAGCATTTGTTATACCTCTACCTGCACAAATTTTAAACCAAGAACCAGTAAGTGGTGTAACATTACCTAAATTCCATCTTAAACTTACACCATCAAATTCAACATTTACAGTTGAAGCAATAGCAGATTTTCTTTTATTACCCTCTCTATAGTTTATACCCAAACCACCTGTAGATGGTCTTCTTCCTACACTTGCAGTCCAAGATATATCTTTACCCATAAAAGTATCATTTGCATATAACCAATATGCTTCTTTTACTTTTAAGTTATCATCTGTAGATGGAGTTTCATTTGTAACCCAGTCAAAAGATTCATAACCATTTGAATTTCCTGTTGTAGCACCATATAGTTTATTGTAAGCTAATGTTCCATAAAAGGCTACATTTTTATCACCTTGATATTTCATATTAAGCAAAAGTCTATTAGCTAAAAGTGCATTATTGTTACTTTTTGTATTATCTGCAAGTTTATAACTAAGACGATCTGCTGTGCTTCTAAAATCAACTCCCCATTTGATATTATCACCAAATGCATAACCTTTTGCTATAGTAGCTTTTTTATTAACTCTTTTAATTTTCTTTTTATTTTTTTTCACTTGTTTTTCAAGTTTTTTGATTTGTGCTTTTAAATCTTTAATTTGTGTTTCCATATCTGTAGAAGCAAAAGCATTTATACTAAGTGCAGCAACTGCTGATAATATTATTAAATTTTTTTTCATTTTAATCCTTTTTATTTTTATAAAAAAAAGCTAAGATAAGATATCTTAGCTTTTGTTCTGTTGTTTTATCTTATTAACAAGATGGAACATTTCCTGAATCACTTGCAAAGTTGTAGAAGAAATCATAATAGTGTTTTAAGTATTTAGATTTTAATGCTTTATCTTTTACTTTTGGACAATCTTTTTTAATTTCAGCTTTTAATCCATCAACACCAATATCTTCCCATTGATCTTGAGTATGTTTTGCTGCCATTTTAGCACCATTAATTCCACAAGCTTTTAATAGCTTTTTAGAATAAAGCTTTTGACCCTTACCAGCATCTGCTGATGCAACTGTTGTAGTTACTGCAAATGCAATTGCACCTGCTAAAACTAATTTTAATAATCTTTCCATTATTGCTCCTTATTTATTAAATAATTTACCAAAATTATAATATAAATTATATTTATAATATATTAAACTCAAAATTATACTTTTTTTATATATATAATGTGTAATTTTGTTACACTTTTTCTATCTTGACATCTGTATGGTGCATAGTAGCACATCCATAGATTTTTTCAAAACTATCTTCTATGATTTGATTATCACTTGCACCTTTACCAAAGCTATTTTCTAACAATTCACTATTACTTCCAAATCCATGAGCAAACCAGACAACATTTGGAGCAATTTTATTTGTAGGGTATGCTTTGATTTTTATAGATGATATACTACTTGATACCTTTACTATATCACCTAATTTTATATCTAATTTTTTAGCAACTTGATTATTTATCCAAAGGTGATTTTGCTCTTGGATACTTCGTAGTATAACATTATTAGTTGATGCTGTTTGAGTAGATGTGATATATCTTCCAGTAATGAGTCTAAAATACCCATCTTTTACTTTGAAATCATACTCATCTCTCCAAGTTGGCATAGGATCAAATCCATAATTGGCTAATTTTTTTAAATAACATTTTACTTTATATTTTTTATCTACAGTGTAATATCTTTTATTTTCTGGATAGTATTGATAATAGTTATTGTATAACTCTTTTTGCTCTTTCATATATGGATACCATACCCCTTTTTCTTTAAGAGTTTTATATACATCTTCGCCAAATTGTTTTGTAATAAGAAGTTTATTTCTTATAGTTGTATTGTATTTATATAGTTCGCTAAGATTATATCCACCATCTTCAAAAGCTTTTATAATTCCATTTTCTTTAATATTTTCTTGTAGTTCATCATCATATTTTCTACTTATATTAAAAAGATCAAGTGATAATTTATCGCCCAATCCTTTTAAAATATCTTGCAAACTTCTACTTTCATACAGAGGCTTTATCACTTGATTTCTTAGTGCAAGTGATGGCTCAAGTTTGTTAAAACTTACAACCATATCTTCCCTTTCAAGATAAGTGCATTCTGGCAAAATCACATCTGCCATAAGTGTTGTATCGCAAGGCATAGTATCAAGCACTACAATTAAGTCCATCATATGAAGCATCTTTTTTGTTTTGGCAATATTTGGCATATTTTGCATAATATTATGTTTTCTAATAAACATAGCTTTTATTGGATATGGAGCAGTTTTGTTTATAATTTTTTCTCTGAAATTCAACCAACTTCCACCTTTGTTTGATCCATAAACTATCCCATCAAGATCAAATCTATCTTTTGTATTGTTGTAAAACGGCTCATTGATTTGTTCATATTCTATTTTGATTGGTTTTCCAAAAATTATTCCACCTTTTTTGTTTATACTTCCTGCAAGTGCATTTATAAGCACCATAGCTCTTCTTAGTTGAAAATCATTTTTGCTCCATACACTTCTTCTTCCTAGATAATAAAGTGGATTTTTAGCACCAAAAAACTCTCTTGTGATTTGTTCAATCTGATTAGCTGGTATATTTGTCTTTGACTCAGCCCAAGCAGATGTATATTTTTGTTCTAAAATATGTTTTTTTAGTTTATCAAAATCTTGAAAATATTTTTTTACATATTGTTTATTGTATAGATTTTCTTTAATAGCAATATATATCATACTAAGACAAAAAGCAAGATCAGTTCCTACATTAATAGGTAAATATTTGTCTGCTTTGATTGCTGTGATTGTAACTCGTGGATCAAGCACTATTAGTTTTTGATCTTTATTATGAAGCATATCTATACTATCTGGTGTGATTAAACTTTCATATCGATTTGCACCACTTATTATTAGATAATCACTTCCATTTGTATCCATCTCTCCTACATCTGAAATGGTTAGTAGTGTGGCACCAAGCTTTGTATTTAGACAAATACTTCCCTCATCAAAAAAATTACTACTTCCCAATTTACCGCCAAAGAACTTGATATATTCATCTTTATTAAATCCCTCACCATTACAATATGCTATTGTTGAGCGATTGTCTTTTTGCTCATCTAAGATTTTAACAAGTTTATTTTTTATATATTCAAAAGCTTCATCCCAAGTTACTCTTTTGTATTTCCCATCTCCTCGGTTACCTATGCGAATAAGTGGATACTTCAATCTATCTTTATCGTATAGTGCATCTATTCCTGCATTGCCTTTTAGGCATAACATATTTCTGCTTTTTGGAAAATACTTATTTGGATTTAGCTTTGTTACTACCCCATCTTCAACTCTTGCAAATCCTGCACATTTGTTTCTACACATATTGCAAAGGTATGAAATATTTTGTGTATCCTTTTTGTTTGATGTTTTTGTAGTAGTTGCTGGTATTTGTGTAGTATTAGCTAAAGCAGATGATGCAAAAATCGTAAGATAAGCACTGTTTTGTAAAAATTTTCTTCTTGATATCTCTATTGGTCGCATCACTATTCCAAATAAAAAAGTTTAGGTTTTGTTTCAAACTCAGGTTTTAAAGTAAAATGTTTTCTTTGTTTTAAAATCTGACTTATTTGACTGTTCTCATCATCAAGATCACCAAAATATCTAAGTTTACTAGGGCAGGTTATTTGACAAGCAGTAGTTGTTTCTCCACGAGCTAATCTAGTATCAGCACAAAAGATACACTTATCTGTAAATTTCTCTTTATGATTTATATATCTTGCTTCATAAGGACAAGCTTTCATACAATACAAACTAAGATCACATAGATTTTTATGGATACGAACTATGCCATTATTATCTATATAAATAGCATTGTTTGGGCATGCTTTTAGACATAATGGATCTTGACACTCTTGACATTGCATTTGTATAAATTGTGATTTTGAAAAATCAAGATCAAAATAATCCCCCTCAATCTCATCTTCAACTATCCAAAGGCGATGCTCTTTAGCTCCTAAATCTATTCCATTTTCCTCTTTACAAGCTACTTCACAAGCATGACAATTTATACAAAGTTTATAATCAAATGCCATTGCGTAATTTGCCATAAATTATCCTTGGATGATACTATCTATACTCCAAGATAGTGTTTCGTTTGAATACATAGGCACAACTATCTCATTTTCAAATCTATAATCTTGAGGCACTACAAAATCTTTTTTGATTAGATTTATAGTTTTGTTTGTTCTTTTTAAATTATAGATATTTGTTGCATTGATACTTATAAATTTCTCTAAATTTTCTAATTTATTATGTTTTTCAAATAATTCAGCTAAAACTTGAATAGCAATAGGAGATGTAAATACACCAGCCGCACAACCACAATTCTCTTTTGCATCTTTTGGATGTGGTGCAGAATCACTACCAAACATCACTTTAGGGTGAGCCGAAGTTGCTAGAGTTACCAATGCTTCTCTATCCTCGTATCTTTTTGCAATAGGCTTACAAAATAGATGTGGTTTTAACATACCACCTGCTACATCATCCAAAGTTATTAAAAGATGTTGAACAGTAATAGTTGCATATAGATTATCATATCTATCTAAAAGCTTTGTCGCATCTTTTGTTGTGATATGTTCCATAATGATTTTTAGTTTTGGAAAAGCTTTTGCCAATGTTTCATAAACACTTAAAAACTCTTTTTCTCTATCCATAACAAAACCATTTGTTTCACCATGCACACACAACGGTAAACCAAGATCGGCCATAGCATTTAAAGTAGGGGCTAACTCATTTACATCTATACTACTTACTCCACCCTCGCTATTTGTTGTGATCCCAGCAGGATATAGTTTGATAGCTTTAATATCATCTTTAACAGATTCTAAAAACTCTTTTGAATATGGCTTGAAAAACAGAGTCATCATAGGTTCAAAATCATCATCTTTTATAGCATCTTTGATTCTATTTTTATAAGATATAACAGCTTCTTTTGTATCCACTGGTGGCACAAGATTTGGCATAATAATAGCTGCACTAAATGTTTTAGAAGATAATGGTGCTACAAGTTTGAGCATATCTTCATCTCTTAAATGAAGATGCATATCAAATGGTGATCGTATAGATAATCTTTTCATATTTTACCTTTAAGCATTCATAGAGATTAAAAACTCTACATTTGTTTTTGTTTTTGCCATTTTTGAGTATATAAATTTTAGTGCTTCCACTTCATCCATATCTGCCATAGCATTTCTTAATATCCAAATTTTTTGTAACTCTTCAGGATGTAAAAGCAATTCCTCTTTTCTTGTTCCTGATTTTACTACATCTACTGCTGGATATACTCTTCTATCTGCTGCTTTTCTTGTAAGCACCACTTCTGAGTTTCCTGTCCCTTTAAACTCCTCAAATATCACTTCATCCATCTTTGAACCAGTATCAACTAATGCAGTTGCGATAATAGTTAAGCTTCCACCCTCTTCAATATTTCTAGCAGCTCCAAAAAATCTTTTTGGTTTGTGTAGTGCATTTGCATCTACTCCCCCACTTAAAACTTTACCTGAAGATGGTGTTACAGTATTATAAGCTCTTGCTAATCTAGTGATAGAATCTAGCAATATAACTACATCTTTGCCCATCTCTGCCATTCTTTTTGCTTTATTTATAACCATCTCAGCAACTTTTACATGATTTGCAGCTGGAAGATCAAAAGTTGAGCTATAAACTTCACCTTTAACACTTCTTTGCATATCTGTTACCTCTTCTGGTCTTTCATCAATTAGTAATACCATAAGATTAACATCAGGATGATTTTTTTCTAAACCATGAGCTAACTCTTTTAGAAGTTCTGTTTTACCAGTTTTTGGTTGTGCTACGATTAAACCTCTTTGACCTTTACCCATAGGTGCAAACATATCTAGTATTCTACCTGTCATTTTTGTTTGATCATATTCAAAAGTAAATCTTTGTGTTGTATATAAAGGTGTTAAGTTATCAAACAATGGTCTATTTTTTGATTGTTCTACTGGCAAATAATTGATAGCTTCTATTTTCAATAAAGCATAATATTTTTCATTATCTTTTGCTGGTGGTCTTACTTGCCCACTTACAATATCTCCGCTTCTTAAAGCAAATCTTTTAATTTGTGTAGCACTTACATAACTATCACTTGATGTATCTGAAAAATTACCATCTAAAGCTCTTAAAAATCCAAATCCACCATCTTTAATATCAAGTATCCCTGTAAATAAAACATATCCACCAGCACTTGTTTGTGCTTCAAGTATAGCAAATATTAGATCTTGTCGTGGGAACTCCTGTGGATTTTCTACATTTAGCTCATTTCCAATAGTTATAAGCTCATCAAGACTTTTTAATCTTAAATCTTCAATAGTCATACCTTTTACTGGTATATGTGTTCTTTTGTGTTGATTTTTTTTATTTTGTGTTTTGCCGTTTGTTTTTTTCTCTGTCTGTTTTTTTTCTGATTGTTGTTTTGGTTGTTTATCTTCCATATTGTAAATTTATGCCTTATTGATTTTTTAACAGTAAGTTATGTTTGAGTTGATTGACTTACTCTTTTGTAGTTGTTGTGATACAATTATATTATATTGTAACTTAAAAAACTATAATTTATAGCTAGGGATAACCTAGCTATTAGTCTAATCCACTAAAAACTAATCCCTAATAAAAGCGATAAAGTACTATCTAAATCCCATCTATTTTCAAGTAGTTGATTCTTGATAGATTTTACTTTCTTAAGATGTAAAATATTTATTACAAAGCTT
>OFDI01000042.1_pt1 | contig 24509 bp, 23 predicted proteins | sample 1520301 | NCBI WGS metagenome assembly OFDI01 (sample SAMEA3696446, study PRJEB22514) | metagenome | biome: water; feature: marine; material: hydrothermal vent | place: Pacific Ocean | collected 2014-08-12 | depth 1521 m
TAGAAAAGTTTAACAAGATTTATTTGGCTAAAACAATCTCTATTGTTGAGACATTAACCTCTCTACCATCTGGGTTTTGGACTTTATCAGTGCCTATCTCTATCTTTTTGATTTTTATGTCCTTTATAAACCTATTTCTTATCATCTCTGCGACATCCACTGCCTTGTTGATAGCTTTTCCTCTTGCTTTCATAATCACTTCATCGTTACTTGTTAATTGTGTGAGAACTGCTACAACGTAGTTCATCACTGGCTTCTTCCCTATTAACACTACGTTATCCATAACTCTCCCCTTCAACTATTGATATTGATGACAAAGTGGCATTAAGTTGCTACTCTATAAAAAAAACATTTGAAGGAGATGCTTCATTAAAGGATAATTCCGAAATAGTGGAGCTCCCACCCGCACAATTTGAAGGCACAGGTAAAAGAGAAGAACAAGCCGAATATTTAGAAACTATCATAGATAGAATAAATAAAATGTTTGGGACTAATTTTGATAAATCAGACCAGCTATTTATTGAACAAATACAAATAGATTCCATATCAAATAAAAATTTGGCTAAAAAAGCAAAAGCTAACAGCATGGAGGACTTCCAGTTAGCATATTATAAGGAATTTATGTCCATGCTATTAAATCGCAGAACTAAAAATGAAAGATTTTTTGCTAAAATTATAGATGATGAAAAAATTAAAAATCAGATTATAAGGGAGCTCCTACCAGAGATATATAAGAGATTAAAAGAAACAGCATAATTTAATTCTATTCTGTTTCTTCAATATTTTCCGTTCCCTTTTTATTTCTTTTATTGTATATATATCCTCCCACAATTGCTAAAATTATTACAATTGCTACGACCATAGACATTATTCCGCTATCTTTATTATCTACTGTTAATTCAATAGCCTCTTGGGAGATATATATGCTGTCGTCCCCACTATCTCTATCTCCTGTGCTACGGAGCTCCACAGTTAAAATATAATCTTTTGATTCTGCATTTTTATCCACTTTAACTTCAATAATTGCAGTCCCAGTTTCTCCGGGGTTTAGCGTTCCAATATAATCAGTTTTTTCGTCGAATTCAAATGGTTGAGCCGCATTTTTTATGGCACTTACTTTTATTGATTCTCCCTTTGTATTTCCTATATTTTTAACGGTTATTTTTATTTTATTTGTTCCCGGTGTTAATGTCTGTTTTTCAGGTATTATTGTAATTATTGGCTTTGGTTGAACGAATATTTCTATATTTTTGGTTGTGTTGTGTTTTTGGTTGTATATGTCTAAATACTCCATAGTTAATGGAATGGCGTATTTTTTAGCAGGTGCGTATTTATCTACATCAATATAAAAGCTAACAGTTTTACTTTCTCCACCACTTAAACTTCCAATAGATTTAAAGTTTGCGGAGCTCCAACTGTCTTTAAATATTGAATCATTTAATTTTAATTTTAAAATTATGTCTTTTGCCCTTCCCTGTCCGTTGTTTGTAATTGTGGCATCAATTCTTACTGTATCATCGCTGGGTTTAATTTCTTTTGGGGTTGTTATTATATTGGAGATTCCTAATAATATATCTCCTTGAACCACTACACCAATATTTATAATTTCCGTCTGTTCCGTCCCATCTTCGTCTATCCATTTTATCGTGGCAGGGGCTAAATAAGAACCTTCTGGTGTGTGTTCGTTTGTGTGTAAATTTAAATATATTGTATTTTGGGCATCTGGTTTTAGTCCTCCAATATAGAATTTTGTAGTTCCAACGGGTGAAATAAGTTCATTTCCACTTATTGATATTGTGCATTGTTTTGCTGTTCCTGTTCCTTTATTTACTATATTTAATGGTATTGTGGAAGTTCTTGAAGGTATTAAAGCACCATTGCTATTTCCACCAACAGTTATTTCAAAATTTGCTTTTCCATATACTGGAATATAATATATTTTTGTGAATTTATGTTCTGTTTCTGTGGTTTCTCCGTTATCGGTTGAAACTTCGGTATATTCTACTGTTATATCTATTCTATAATCTCTTGAAGTGGCTTCTTCATTTGCATGTAATTTAAAGTAAGTAGTATCACTTTCACCAATATTTAAATGGGGTATATTTGCTGTTCCTTTTGTTGGATTAACTTGTTTTATTTCAAATGGATAATGTGGTGATATTGATACTTTTATGTCTTTAATATTATTGTCATCATTGTCATTTACTATTTTTAGCCATAAATCTACATCATCCCCGGGGTGTATTGTGGAAGGATTATATTGGAGCTCCCCCATTTGAACGGCATAAGTTGAATTTACTGCCATCGATAAAAATGCTATAAGCAATATTGAATAAATGAATTTATTTATTATATTATCTTTTACCATTTTATCTTTGATTTTATTTTTTTGATTTTTTATTATATTTGTTATTTTCATTATATTACACCTCTAATTAATCTGTTGATGCCATTTTTCTAATTGCTGGCAAAATATATTTTTCTTCTATTACAATTAAGGCAGGTAGTAATGTCATAACTGCAACCATACAGAAAAATATACCCAATGCACAAACTTTACCTAAATTAGCCATCATAGGAAGCGGTGCGAAGGTTAGGGCAGTGAAACCAGCAATTGTAGTCGCAGTAGTAGCAAATACGGCTGAACCAGTTGATACTACGGCTATTTCTATGGCATCTCCGATATTTTTTCCATTTTTCCGTTCCTCCTCGTATCTATGCATTAAATGTATCCCATAATCGATACCCATACCAAGCAATAAAGAACCCATTCCAGCAGTTGCCATATCTAATGGTATGCCGAATAATCCCATTGCTCCACCAGTCCATACCACAGATATTAGGATTGGGATAAGTGGCATGGTGGCAGATAATGGTCTTCTGAAATATAGAAATAATACAATTAATACACCTATTAAACCTAATCCAGTTGTATAAGCCTGACTTTTCCCCATTAATTTGCCCATTAAATCACCCATTGCAGGGCTTCCTGTTGGTATTACTTCTATACCGTCTGGAACAGGAGCTCCGTCTAATTTATCAAATACCTCCTTCATAATTGCCCTACTATCTCCCGAGTCAGATTCTAGGTTGAGGATAATCATTGAAAAATCCCTATTATATATTTTATTTTTATCTTCCTTTGGTAAATTGTCATAGATTTCCTTTACCGTCGCTATGTCGTTCGGAATAATTCCGTTATTATTATTAATAATTTTATCGGTTGAAGCAGATACACTAGTTATATAATCTGAATCCTCAAATGTGTCTTTAATATATTTTACCAATTCAAACACACGGGGGTCTCTAATATCATCAACTTTATCAATTTTATCACTGTCTTTTAACTTTATCGCCATTATAACTACATTACCCCCTCCAAATTCATCTTTTACTTCATTAAATGATATTATTACGGGGTCATCTTGGGGAAGCATTTTATCAAATGCAGTTTGGGATTTTACATTTGTTGCAGAAATTCCAGCAAATATTGTTATTACAATAATTATAAAAACCATTAAAAACGGCTTTTTTTCTGAAAATTTTGCAGTTTTTTTGAGCATTTTTTTAATCATGTTATAATCACCATTAAGTATAGTAAATCGACGAACTCGTTGCATTTAATTAAACCGTAGTACAAGTAAATCTCCCTCTCGGATACGCATTACACATTATTTAATTATTATTGATATATATGCACCTATTTTAACATTTAAAGGACAATTATTGTCGATTAACTACAATCTGGCTTTGTGTTATCTTTGTCATGTTCGCAAAAAGTTTTCGAACACCCTTCATTACTATTTTTATTTATCTCTTTAATCGTCACTAATATCTTTTTTAACAGTTTTTCCATTTTTTCAAGACTTTGCAATTTCTCTATTATGAATTCGTTTTCTTCGTTTGATTTTTCATTTAATTTTCTTAATTTATTACAGGCATCTAAAAAAAGATTATGTTTTTGCCCTGCTATATCCAATATCGACGAAAAACCATATAATGGTGCATAATATTGTTTTCTTTCTCCCTTTACCCAAACTTTTTTTATAAATCCTAATTTTTCAAGTTTGTTTAAATTCATGCTTACATTCCCTCTGCTTATGCCTAATTCTTCCATTATATCATCAATACATAGGGGATTATGCGAAGCATAAATACATCCATAAACTTCTCCGACTGACCTGCTTAATCCGTGAATCTTTGAAATCTTTGAAAATAATTCTATGATTGTTTTTTTCATTTCTTCATTTATTTCTTCTGTCATTTTATTGTCGTTTTCTTTGGGGTTATTTTGAGCAATATTATTGTGCAACTCCATATTATCACTTATTTTGGTGCTCTTTTAATTGTCGATTCACCATATTTATAAGTTTTAAAAATTTCAAAAATTATTGAAACTTTTGAATAATTTATTATTGTGTCAATATCATTTAAATATTTTTCTAATTGATTTATATGACTATATAGATATTAATAAAAATAACACATATACGCAATAACAGCAAAATATGAACAAAAAACTAATTAAATGTATCTATGGATACGGCACTTTATTTTATTTATAGTTTAAAATATCTTTTCCAAAATCAAATTTTGGTTTTTCATTAATTGCCTGTTTTGGACAAACCGCCGAACATGTTCTACATAATATACACTCGGTAGATAATACTCTTTTATTTTCTCGCTTATAATCCAATAATTTTATATCCATCGGGCAATTTTTTTCACATAATCCGCAATCTACACATTTATCTTCATCAATAGATACTTTTAATAAAGCAAATCTTCCCAATATTTTTTGTATCGGTGGAATGGGGCATAAATATTTACAAAATGCCCTATTGTCTTTAAATACAAAAGCCAAAATAATTCCCGATAAATAATATAATGATAATCCAACAACAAACCACAATATTTCTCGTTCTGGATTATTGTATATTGTATAACCACTGTTCCAGAAATAAAGCACAATACTAAAAGATAGCAACAATACCACATATCTAAGAATTCCTAAATTTTTTATTCTTCCACTTGATTTTTTATACGGCAATAATTCTAACACCATAACTATCCAACAAGCCCAACCGCAAAATCCCCTTCCAAATATAATGGGACCGAATATTTTCGCAATTAAGTAATGAATTGTAGAACCTGCAAAAATTCCGCCGAATAAATAAAAGAAAAATCCTTCCATTTGCATATCTTCAATCCTAATAAAGCCAATATAAACAAGCAAATAAAAACCGATTAAAAACAATATTATTCTTCTTATTGTATGGGTTAATTTTTTCGGAGCTCCGTTTATAAGAAATACGCCTAATGCCGCACTACCGCCGATATATGCAAAATTTATAATTAAAAATATGTCCCCCGTTTTAAAATATGTTAATAATGCATAACTAATAAATACCGCGAATATAATTAAAGGAGCTCCTAAGTTTTTTAATGATAAATTCCATTCTTCTTTTTTATTTTCATTTTCCATTTTTTCCCTCCCATCATATATTTATGTATTTATGCCATTGAACAAAATATATTGGAGTATTTAATAATGTATAAACTTTTTGAAAAATGTGTATAATAATAAAATAATAACTAATAAATAATATAAATATAAATATACTAAAAAAGAAGTAAGGAATAAAAGATGTATATTATAGGTGGGACAATATGAACAAAAAACTAATTGAAAAAGCACTAAAATTAAGAGATGAAGGATTTGCAACCGCAGGTATTGCAGATGAATTAAATGTATCTGTGGATACGGCACTTTATTTAATATTAAATGGTGAAAGATTACTTACCGAATCAGAAGAAAAGATTGAAACGGAAGAAAAAAACATTGATATATATGTTGAATGGGACACTATAAAAATGTCCTCAAAAAGATTGAAAAATATCGCCTTAATAATGGCGGATATGGTGAAAGATGTTGAATTTGATGGTATTGTCGGAATATCCTCAGGGGGCGTTCCATTGGCTACTTTAATGTCTGAACACATGGATAAAACCTTTTCAATATATACTCCAAAAAAACATCTCCACGGCACCAAAAAGAGTTCAAATTTGGAAAAAACCTGTTCTATAATGAACACTGGTGAATTTGTAATTGTAGATGATGTTTTAACTTCTGGAAAAACGATGGCAGAAACTATAAAAGCGATAAGATGCTGTGGAGCTCCGAAAAAAGCAATAGTTATAATTGATAAAAGTGGATTAAAAGAAATAGAAGGAGTTCCAGTAGAAGCACTATTTAGAGTTGGAACGGTTGAAGTAAGTAAATCAGAATAATATATAATATCATATATAATATATTATTTTTATTACATTTTTTTAACAAATTATATAAATGACTTTTTTTATAATACATTAAACTTATGTAAAGTTAGCGTATAAAGTTAAATATAATTATATAATATTTTATTGGAGGATTATTATGTGTGGAATTATTGGATTTATAAGTCGAGATAAAAAATTAATCCGTGGAGATAAAATAGCCATAGCTTTGGATAGCTTAAAAGAAAGAGGAAACGGACAAGGTTCTGGTTATGTAGGATATGGAATATATCCAAAATACAAAGATAGCTATGCCATACATGTATTTTTAGACAATGCTCCACATTATAAGGATATAAAAGAAAATGTAAAACAAGTTCTTGAAAAATACGGGTATGTTCTCAATGATGAGGAAATACCTACAAAAGATGGAATAATAGAAAAAGAATATATACCTTGGAGATTTTTCTATGATTTTGATGAAAAATATGAAGATAGCGAAAAAGACCTTATGGTAGATATGGTAATGGAAATTAATGATAAAATAGACGGTGCTTTTGTATTTTCAAGTGGTAAAAACATGGGAATATTTAAAGCATCTGCATGGCCAATGGAAGTTGCCGAATTTTACAAATTAGATGAATATGAAGGATATATGTGGTTATCCCATGCAAGATACCCAACAAATACAAGAGGCTGGTGGGGCGGAGCTCACCCATTCAATTTATTAAATTGGTCTGTTGTCCATAATGGGGAAATCACAAGCTATGGAACAAATAAAAGATATGTTGAGAGCTTCGGATATAAATGTAAGCTATTAACGGATACAGAAGTTGTAGCATATATATTTGACCTCCTTATACGAAAACATAAAATTCCTGTGGAATATGCATTAAGTGCAGTAGCTCCAAAATTCTGGAAAGAAATAGATGATATGGATGAGGAAGAAAGGGAGCTCCATGAATCAATTAGAATTACCTATGGGGCAGCTACCTTGAATGGACCTTTTGCCATAATTGTTGGAACAGAGGAAGGAATGATGTTTATGAATGGAGAGGCTAATGAGGGCAATAGTTTAATAGGCATGACCGATAGAATAAAACTTAGACCTTTAATCGTGGGAGAGAAAGACGATTTATTATTTGTATCCAGTGAAGAAGCGGCAATAAGAAAAATATGTCCTGAATTGGATAAGGTATGGATGCCAGATGCAGGAGAGCCTGTTTTAGCAAGAATTAATAAATAAAGATGAAATTAATAAAGAAATAAAAAAATAAAAACGAATTAAATACATAATTAAAATTAATTAAAATTAATTATTACAATAATTAACAGTAGGAAGTGATATAATGATACCTTCGACAGTTCCACCAACTATGAAAGTTGAAGTTGATTATAATAAATGTATGCTTTGCGAGAGATGTGTAAAAGAATGCTCGTGGGGAGTTTATAGGCGGGAAGGTAATAGAATTATAAGCTACTCAAATAGGTGCGGTGCATGTCATAGATGTATATCAATGTGCCCAAGAGATGCTATTAATATATCTGCTCAATCAATAGATTATAGACCCCACCCATTATGGACAAAAGAGGCAAGAGAAGATATAATAAATCAATCAAAAACAGGATGTATTCTTTTAAGTGGTATGGGAAATGCAAAAGAATACCCAATTTATTTTGATAAAATTGTGTTAGACGCTTGTCAGGTTACAAATCCATCAATTGACCCGTTAAGGGAGCCGATGGAATTAAGGACATATATAGGCAAAAAACCTAAAAAATTAGAATTTGAAATGGTAGAAGAAGAAATAGATGGAAAGAAAATTAAAAAACAAAAATTAAAAACAAAGGTTGCTCCAAACATAAAGTTGGAAACTCCAATTATGATAGGACATATGTCTTATGGAGCTCTCTCATTAAATGCCCATCAAGCCATGGCAAGGGCAGTTAAAGAATGTGGAACTTTCATGGGAACAGGGGAAGGCGGACTTCACAGAAGTATATATCCTTATGCTGATAATGTAATTACTCAGGTTGCAAGTGGTAGATTTGGGGTAAATGAGGAATATCTTTCAAAAGGAGCCGCAATTGAGATAAAAATAGGGCAAGGTGCAAAACCGGGAATTGGAGGGCATCTCCCCGGGGAAAAAGTATCTGCTGAGGTTTCATTAACAAGAATGATTCCAGAAGGTAGTGATGCTATTTCACCAGCTCCGCACCATGATATTTATTCAATTGAAGATTTGGCACAGCTTGTAAGAAGTTTAAAAGAAGCTACAAGATGGAGAGTTCCAGTATTTGTAAAAATATCAGCTGTTCATAATGTTGCAGCTATCGCAAACGGAATAGCTACCAGTGATGCCGATGCCGTAGTAATTGACGGATTTAAAGGAGGAACAGGTGCAGCACCTAAGGTATTTAGGGATAATGTAGGAATACCAATAGAATTAGCTGTTGCAGCAGTTGATCAAAGATTAAGAGAAGAAGGAGTAAGAAATGAAATCAGTATTATAGCAAGTGGAGGAATAAGAAACTCCGCCGACATATTTAAGTTAATAGCTCTTGGTGCAGATGCAACATATATCGGAACAGCTGTAATGGTGGCAATGGGTTGTAGGGTATGTGGTAGATGCTACACAGGACAATGTGCATGGGGAATAGCCACACAAAAACCAGAGCTTGTAAGTAGGTTAGATGTGGAAGAAGGAGCAAAAAGAGTTGCAAATCTCATAAAGGCATGGACACATGAAATACAGGAGCTCCTAGGAGCTGCGGGAATTAACTCCATTGAAAGTTTAAGAGGAAATAGAGATAGGTTAAGAGGAGTAGGGCTAAATAAAACAGAATTAGAAGCACTTGGCATTGAACATGCTGGAATGTAATATATATTAAATTATTATAAACATACCTAAAATTAATACCAAAATCAATACTAAAAAAAATCAATACTAAAATTAATAATAAATATTAATAATAAATATTAATAATCTATTTACATCTTTTATTTTTACAATTATAATATTTACGGTGAGATAATGGATAAATCAACAACAAAAGTAGTATTGGATGCCAATAACCTTGAATATAGGGAGTTGAATGAAAAAATCCATGCTATTTTAAATGAATATCCAAATTTAGAAAAACTTATTTTAAAAAATGTTTTGGGTCAAAGATTTATTGGAAATGGACTTCAAAAAGAAATAACAATAGAGGTGCATGGGGTTCCAGGTGGAGACCTTGGAATGTTCATGAATGGACCAACAATTATAGTTTATGGAAATGCTGACCACGCACCGGGAAATACCATGGACAGTGGTAAAATTGTAATCCACGGAAGTGGCGGGGATGCCACTGGACACTCCATGAGAGGAGGAAAACTATTTGTTAGGGACAATGTCGGATATAGAAGTGGAATCCACATGAAAGAATATAAGGAAAAATTCCCAATATTAATCATAGGCGGAGAAGTAAAGGACTTTTTAGGAGAATATATGGCAGGAGGAATTCTTATCGGGCTTAACATGGATAACGAGGGAAATGATTTAGGAAAAATAAACTCAAAAATGCTTGGAACTGGAATTCACGGAGGAAGCATATATATCAGAGGGAGCATTGATAAATCCCAGTTAGGAGTTGCTGCCGATATTAAAGAATTCACAGACGAAGACAGGGCAAAAATTACGCCATATATTGAAGAATTTTGTAAAGAATTTAATTATAGTGAAGAAATAAAAAATAAGCTTTTGAATTCAAATTATACAAAAATAGCTCCAATCTCAAAAAGACCATTCGAAAAGTTATATACGCCTGATTTAAGATAAATAATTAATTAATAATATTAAGTAATTATATGGTAAATCGACATAAAGCGTCCTTATTTGGTCTTTGTTATTAAGAATGAGGTATATCTTAAATTACCCTTAACGGCATATAAGTTCTTATCTACAAAGGTAATTTACGCAAATTGTTCGTCGATTTACTATACCTAGTATGTTCGGAAAATGTGATTATGTGCCATTAAATAATGAACTTCACAATGCAGGGAGCTCCCGAACATACTACATATAATTAATCAAATATATCTCATAAAACATAAACGGTGTTAATTATGAATTCTTATTTAAATTTGAAAGAGGAAGTTTGGGACAAAAATATTTGTTCAGGCTGTGGTGCATGTGTATCGGTGTGCCCCGTGGATAATATCTATTTTAAAGAGGATAGCCCTATAAAATTCATATGTGATGAATGTGCATGTATAATCTCTCCTGTTGAAGAAATAGAATATCCTGTTTCTGCTGAATTCTGTAAGGTAACTCTTTACGATGTTCCTTGTGGCGCATGTTATGATGCTTGTCCGAGAACAAAAAATAAAGTAATTCCAACAGTAAAAAAAGGAATTGGGAGAGTGCTACAAAGTGTAAAGGCAAAATCCAAAATGGAAGTAAAAGGAGCCCAAAGTGGGGGAGTAGTTTCTGCTATATTGGCAAGTGCTTTTGATGAAGGATTAATTGATGGTGCTATTGTAATGATGGAAGATAAATGGACAATGGAACCACAATCCTATTTAGCAACATCAAAAGAGGAAGTTTTAAAATCATCAGGAAGTAGATACAATTGGAATGTGCCAATACTTAGGGCATTAAAGGATGCCGTAATGGTTAAAAAATTAAATAAAATAGCAATTGTAGGAACTCCCTGTGTAATGAATGCAGTGCATCAAATAATGGCATCAGACAATGACCTTTTAAAACCATTTAAAGATAAAATAAGATTAAAAATAGGTCTGTTCTGTTTTGAAACATACAATTACGAAAAAATGATGGAAATATTTGAAGAAAATAATATAAATCCATGGGATGTTTATAAGATGGACATAGCAAAAGGAAAATTAATAATTAAACTTAGAAATAATGAAATTATTGAGTTTAAATTGGATAAAATAGAAGAGGCAATGAGAGCGGGTTGTAAAGTATGCGGTGATTTTTCAGGAATTGTGGCAGATATATCTGTTGGAAATGTGGGAGCTCCATTAAATTATTCAACTGTTCTTATAAGAAATGAATGGGGAGCAGGATTTTTTGAAAGAGCCGTAGATAATGGATATGTTGAATATGAAGAAGGAGTAGATATAGATGCAGTGGAAAAACTTATTAAATTGAAAAAACAAAGAGTAAAACAGTTAAAACAATAAAAATATTTTTTTATATTTTTTTATTGCACCATCTTTTAACAATTTCCCTTATTATATCATAAGAACTATGGAAATTACAATTGGTATATTCCTTAGTTTTTACAATTTCAACATTTAGTCCTAATTTTTTCAATTGGTTTTTTAAATTTTCAACATTATATGTGATTTGGTCGGGACCTAAAACTATAACATCTGGTTTTATTTTAATAATTGGTTCTAATTTATCGGTTAAACTACCCAATATTGCTTTATCAACTGGTTTAATAGATTCTACCATGTCCCTTCTCTGATTTTCTGGTATTACTGGTTTTCTACCTTTTATTTTTTTTACGGTTTCATCTCTTGCTATCACTACAATTAATTCATCTCCTAAACTTTTGGCATATTTTAAAGTATTACAATGCCCCGGGTGGAGTAAATCAAATGTTCCCGCAGTTAGCACTATTTTTTTATTTGCATTGTTGGTTTTCATTTTACCATCTAACCTAATATAGGAGCTCCCGCCCTTTGTTAAAAATAAAAAAAATAATATAAAAATATTAAACAATTAATTGAAAAATAAAAAGATATATTTAGAAATTACATTTTTAAAGCCATTTTTATATCGTCCGCTTTAACAGTTTTTCTATTTGCATGTTTTGCTAATTCTACGGATTCTTTTGCAATATCTACTGCTATGTCTTCTAATACTTCAACTAATAACTTAGCCGCTTCTTCACTTACTCTTTCAGCTCCTGCTGATTTTAATATCCTTACTACTGGTGCAACTGGAAGTTCTGCCATAATATCACTTTTTTTGTTTATATCCTATCTCATATGTAAAGTAATATATAAATCTTTGGAAAATCTAATTAACCGTATATTTTGAATATATATTGTTATATGCTTTGTATATATGGCGTGTTTAAAAAGCCCGTCCTTCATTTGCCATATTAATTTTAAAATTCTCCGAACATACCATATGATTTAAATGTGATAATTATAATAATGAGAATATATATGTATCTAATACTCCATATATTTAGTATTATACAAGGTGGTAATATAAACAAAAAGGAAAAGGAAATAATCGAATGGATTGTTTTTTTGGTTGTGCTTTTACTTGTTTGGAGTCATGTAAATGTGGTGGTATCGGATAGTATGGTCCCAGTAATGAAACGGGGGGATTTTGTACTGGTATCAAATACAAACTGGGAATTTAACCCAAATGATGTTCAAATTGGGGATATTGTTGTATATAAAGCACATTGGGCAACAGGTAAATTTACGATAATAGAAGACGATATACCCCTAAATAATAAAACTCTCTATTTACTTGATGGACAGACCACTAAACCAGTAATACACAGGATTATTGATAAAGTGCAGTATAAAAATAATACATATATTATTACAAAAGGAGACAATAACCCCGTTAATGACCCAGAGTTAATTTCCGTAAATCAAATAAAACAAAAAGTAATAACAATAAACGGAGCTCCCTTAGTAATACCATATTTGGGATATATTTCAATAATATTAAAAGAAAATATAATATTGGTTATTTTGCTTATTGTCGTATGGTATGCTTATGATTATTTAAGGAATAGCAAAAGTAATAATAACAGTAAAAACAATAAAAAGTAAAGTAAAAATATTAATTTTGAATAATATCCTTAAAATATTTTAATAGAGATGGTGCCCTCTTCACCGCTCTAAATGCTATTTTTGCAACATCAATTTCTTCTAATTTTTCGTCCATAGCATCTGCCAGAGCATTTAATTCCTTTTCACTGAATTTTTGAAGAATTTTTTTATATTTCAATTCATTTATCAATATTTTATAATATTTTTCTTTCCATCTATTTTCGTATTCTACCAAATAATCTTCTGAGCAATTGTTGCTTTTAATGGCTTTTCCTGCAACTTCTCCTGCAATTGAACCACAGCTTAATGACAGATAGATACCTCCGCCAGATATTGGACTGATTTGCCCAGCGGCATCTCCAACAACCATGAAATTATCTGCCACCGTTTTTTTAATTGGTCCTCCAACGGGAGCTCCACCACATTTAAATTCAACTGGTGTGGCATTTTTTAATCTTCCTTCTAATAGTGGATTTTCTAAAAATTCATTTAAATAATCGATGGCTTTCTTTTTATTGTCTATAACTCCAATACCTACATTTGCAGTTTCTCCTTTTGGGAATATCCATACATATCCACTGGGACAAATATCTCCGAAATAAAATTCCATCATATTTTTATCAAGTAATTTAACATTGGTCATTTCATACTCGGCACAGGAACATATTTCAATAGGATTTTTTTTGCACTTTATTCCTGCCATTTCTGCAATTGAGCTTTCAACACCATCCGCCGCAATTACAATTTTTGCTTTTATATTGTATGTCTGCCCAAGATGATTAACAATAACAGTATATTTTTCACCATCGTAATCCAATCCTACAACCCTACTTTTAATGGCTATTTTAGTTCCAACATTTGCACTTCTAACTGCGAGGTGTTTGTCGAATATTTTTCTTTCTACGATATAACCTTGCGTTTTTCCCCCTTTAACAATTATTTTTTTACCATTTGGAGCTATTAAATATCCTCCCTTTATATGGTTTCTAATAAATGAAGGGTCTGGTTTTATTCCAAATTCATCAAGATATGGAACGGCTTCCGCACATCTAACAGGAGTTCCAATTTCTTGGGATTTATCTATTAATAGAGTTTTTGCACCATTTATTGATGAATTATATGATGCCATACTTCCTCCGGGACCTGCTCCTATAACAATAACATCGTATTCGCTATCAAGTAATTCTCTCATATTTATTCCTCCAAATTATTTAGTGCATTTAATGGACAAACAATTGCACAAAGTCCGCAATTATTGCATTTTTCATTATCTATTATAATCGTGTTTTCTATTAATTCAATTGCAAGTCTATTGCATACACCAACACAAGCACCACAATATCCGCACTTTTCAATACTTACTTCCATTATATCACTTTTAAAATTATATGTATGATATTTTTTATAGTAAATCGACGAACCCGTTGAGTAAATTACTTTTGTAGATAAAAACTTAGATGCCGTTAATGGATAATTAAGAGGTAATTCGTTCTTAATAATAAGACCCAATAGGGGGCGTTATGTCGATTCACTATATTTGTTCTATGTTTTAATAATTTTTATATCTTTTTACATTATAGTTTTAATCGTGGAATCATAGCACTTAATACCGCATCTTTACATAAATCTATTCTATTTAATGCACCATTGGTAATATATCCAATAATACCTTCATTTTTCCCTATGTCCTCAATATTATATTGTTTCTGCACTGCAATGCTACATTCAACTCCTTTTTTTATCTCAGTTACTATTTCTTTTGGCAATTCGAATCCTCGGGAGCTCCCCACAGTGTAATCCAATCCGTTATATATGGCACATACATGTATATCTAAATATTTTCCGCCCATTTCTATAAGTCCAGCTTCTATTCCAACGCCATATAAACAAGATTTTGAATTAAATGCCTCTTTTGCCCTGTTAATCGCTCCTTTTGAAGTTTCCTCCAATCCAATTGGTTGGGGCGATACTCCACTATCTACATTTATTCCTTTAACTAATACATTTCCAATGGTGTTTGACATTACTTCTTCTACGGCTTTTATTTTTACTGGATTTTCACTTCCAATATTTACTACTCTTAATTTGTGCCCTGCTGGACCTCCCCGTAATATTTTTGCTTTTTCAATACAATCTGTATTATTGCATATAAAACTACCAAACATAAAATTTTTAGCAGGAGCTCCACATATTTCACATTGTTTATTTTCATACAGGCACATATTATTCCTCGAGGTATTCATTATTATTGCTATTTTAATTTTTATGTAATTTAATACCATATCTAATTACAGATTTATCTTTTAAATAAGTTCTATACTGGGCAATTTTATATGGTGTTTTCATTATTTTGTTTGAATAATCAATATCTTCTGTTAGTGTATTTAAAAAACTTCTTAAATCTTTTGGGGCTTTTATTCCGTATATACTTTTTGCACTGCTGGATATAATTACAGGAGTATCATATTTTTTTGCTAAAAATAGGTTTCTCCTAAATGACCATATAATTTTTGCTCTATCATAATATTGCTTTTCCAATAGATTACTAAAATTTAATTCTATTGCCACTCTGTGGGAGCTCCCCAATCTTGCAAGAATATGGTCTATCCCGTTATCCATTCTATAATGTTCTGGCGAAGACAATATATCCACAGCATGAGTTTCAAGTGCGGTTCTATTAATTGTAATATCTCCACCACCTACAAGAATAACATCTACTTTATCTCTGTATTTTTTAACCAATTTTATAATGTCTCGTGGCGATTTTGATTTTGATATTATTTTTAGTCCAGAATATACATTAAAATCCTGCGTTTCTCCGTATTTTTTAACTTCTTCAAATTTTTCTTTGTTGTATTCATTATTTTGAACGGCTATTGAACCATTCCATCCAATTTCTTTTAATAAATCAATTCCATCATTATCAAAAATATAATTAATATCAAGGAGCTCCATAACATTCAACCATTTTATTAAATTATTATATTATATTATTGGTTATGTGTGTTTGGGACAATTTACCGCATATTTATGGCATTATAATATATATCCCATACTATATTTTAACACTATCTATTACTAAATATATTCTAACTTACACATGCAAATTAGAAAAAGAGAAACAAAAAAAATTATAATCTAAAATTATTATTAATAAAAATAATTAATTATCTATCTTGGGGCGTTATTACTTTTTCTATAATGGTTTTTCCCGCTGCAACTTCATCTATACTATGAATTACTCCATTCATTGATTCGATTATTTCTTTTATTGGTTCGTAGTCTATGTCATTACCTTCAATTGTTATTTTAATATTTTCCGTCTGTTTATCTATTTCATATACTGAAATATTTACTCCCTCTACCTTATCTAATGCACATAATTTCATAGATATATCTGTTATTTTTGGCTCATGCACTTTTAAAACATCCAATACAATTCTTCTTAATCCCGGCAATTTCCATTCCTCCATATTTGTTGTTATATGTTATTTATGCGTGTATTTATATTTGTCATATATTATTTATATATTTTATATTTATTTATGTATGTTTTATTTTTATTCGAGCATTCCAATTTTTGCAAGTAATGCATTTAATTGTATTCTTTCATTTGCTCCTTCTACCATTCTAAAATCGCATTCTCCTATATATTCTACAAGAACTACCTTCTTTTTTTCTTCGATATCTAAATTAGGGAGCTCCCTAAATATCTGCACAACAATATCCTCTCCACTCATTCCCCAATCTATCATTAAACTATATAGGAGCTCCCGGGCTTCCATAAATTTACCATTTAAAGATAATTGAATCATTTTTCTAATTTCATCAGGTCTTGCTTTAAATGACACTTTATAAACTATTTCTTCGTCAATTGTGGTTGAAACTGTTGATGCAGTTTGTAAAACATTTATCGCCTTCCTTAAATCTCCCTCAGATACATAAATTATGGCATCCATACCACTATCATCTATAATAATATTTTCCTTTTTTGCTATTTCATTTAATTTTTTTACAATATCTTCCCTTTTTAATGGTGAAAACCTGAATATAGCACATCTTGATTGTATCGGAGGAATTATACGGCTCGGATAGTTGCAGTTGTGGGATACAAATCCATTGGCAATAAAAGATGGGTCATTGAAACATGTAATATCATAAACATCTTTATATCCAACACATTCTTTTTTTATTATTTTCTCAGACACATATTTATTATCTATTACTTTATGTTCTATAAACTGTTCATAAGTAGTATAATCTCTTGGCAAACCTACTTTTTTACCTTTCATCTGGTTTGATATGAAATCGACGGATACACCATATTTTTTTGCTGTCTTTCGAATGCTGTTTCCAGTGGTTTCTATTTCATTTATTGCATTGTTTCCGATTTCTTTTAATATGTTATTTTTATAATAACTTTTTATTTTAAGATATTCTCCAACAAATCTTGCAAAATTGTCCTTTTCATAGGCATAAGATATTTTAGATAGATATTTAATATAATTTTCATCATTTGGCTTAATTATCAATTCGACTAAATATTTATTATCAATAGTTCTTTCGTTTATTTTTGAATCAATATCAAATTCCTTTAACATATATTTAATATCTTCAAAGAACATTTTTGTCTTATCCAGTGCTTCTTTTTCACATCTTAGTGATAAATTTATACCGTTTGCATTGTATTTTTTGATGTTGGGTTTAGTCCCGTTCTGAGCGTTAGCGAAGAATTTTAAAAATCTTTGATTTTTAATATCAGCACCAAACAATCCTCTGATAAATTCTCTTTTTACAAACTTATTTCCTTTTTTTATCCAGTCGGGAACATTATATCCAAATTTTGTTTTATTGCCTGTTTCAATGCCCCAATACTTTAACAATAAATAAAGTGTTCTATTGTCAATATATATTGAAGAAGTAATGCCTTGAATGGTTCTTTCACCTATTTTATGAATTATTTCTTTTTCAATGATTTCTGAGCATTTAATATTGAGCTCTTTTAAGTCGTTTATTATCTGTTTCAATTCCTCATTGGTTGCGGTAATGATAATTCTTTTTTCCTCAGTTTTTGCTAAATGTCCATCTCCAATTATAAAGCCAGTTAATCTTGCAAATATCCCCGATTTCTTACTATCGTAGGTTATTTTGTCCCAGTTTCTTTCTTTAATATTTTTAATATGGTTTTGTGCAAAGCCCTTTACTCCATAGTTCAACAGCTTTTTAAATCCTGTGTAGCTTATTTTTATATTATACTCACTTTCAATTATTCGTTTAATATCCATTAGATTTTTTAAAACTATCGGATTTTTAGATGTCTTTTTTATGAATTGGGTTTTTTTGGATTTGTTAATATTTCTGTTAAGGTATTTTTTACTTTCAATGCTTTGTAATATTTGATTTAGTCGCGTTCTTGAAAGACCAACTATTTTTTGGAGCTCCTCTCTATTTATACCGTCCTCGGGAATTGAGTTTAATATTTCGTATTCTCTATCGGTAAGTCCTTCATTTAATTTTGCATAAAGTTCCAGAGCTCTGTTTAGTATTACTTCTTTATCATTTGTAGTTAATAGACTAAATTCCTTCGCATCACCTAATTTTTTAAATCCTGCCTGTATCTCAATTTCTTCAAGGAAATTGTAAAAATCATTAAGATTTATTATTTTTCTACTGTCTTCTTTATATTCAACTCCTTCAAGTGTAGGATATATTAGGAGCTCCTCTCCTTCATTTAATTTGGATATTTCTGTCCATCCGTTATTTGTTAAAAATTTATGGTCTTCTGTCGCTTCGACCGTTCTGCCACTTTCAAGAGTAATTTTATATACCTTATGTCCAACTATTTCTGAGTTATATTTAACTCCTGCTAAAACTAAGTCCTCTCCATTTCTATTTAATACGGTTTTAATTTTTCTTTCTTCGAATAGTTTTAAATACTCACTAATTTTTATCTCTCTTTCATCAGAGGTATATATTTTAGCATTTTCGGTTAAACAACTAAGGATAAATCGGCATATATCGGAGTATTTCTCCATAGTCCTTCTTAATGCGTTCTGAGCATCGCTTGTAAGAGCATCGCTTTCATCTAAAAATATTATTTTAAATGGTGCGTCCCCAATAGGTTTTGTCCTTGCAAAGTTTTTTACCTTTGTTCTTACTACATCAATACCTCTTTCGTCGGAACTGTTGAGCTCCAAAAAATTGTCCTGCCATGTATTGCCATATAAATCTCTTGCAAGGCATAATGATGCCGTTGTATTATGTAATACTGTTGGTAGATTTCCACCTATAAAATTATGATATTTGGGAACATGCATATCATATATAATATGTTCGTCATTAATTGTTTCAATATTTATAATTTCGTCCCAATATAACTCATTAGTTGCTAAAAATAGTATGTATGCTACACTATCTTTTAGTTTTTCATCTGTTAAAATATCATCAATTATTTTTATTTGTGTTTTTCTAATTTTTTCTAATTTATCAATATTATATGTGTTTCCTTCAAGGCATAATCTTATGCTCGAATTCCATGTTTTAAGGTATCTTCCAATTTCTGCATAACTTGTATGATATTTAGCAAAATATTTCATTGCTTCAATGGTTTCTTTAATGTTAAAATTTAAACTTTCGGCAATTTTAATATAATTTTCCAAACTCGGTTTTCTTTTTCCATTGATATATTCTAAAATCCTGTCGCTTCTTATTCCTGTTTTTTTCGATATTTCTTTTCTTTTTTCTGCAACTTCATTCCAATCAATCAATAAACTATTGCCTATTATTTTTTTAATATTTTTAATTTCTTCTAATTTATAGTATATTTTCTCGGATATTTCAAAACCTATGTTTTTAGATTTGAAGTAGCTCCATCTTTTTTTATCGTCTGAAAACTGAATTTTTAATTTATCGGCAACATATCTTATTTTGGATTTATCGATTACAACACTATCTAAATTAGGATTTTCATTTTTTAATATTTTTTTTGATTTGTTGCGTTTCTCTTCATGATTAAATCCTATATTTTCTATAAATAATTTAATGTTTGAAGAATTAGATATTATAATATAATAATAATCTTTGTTATATTTTTTGTTTCTTTTTGTATTCATATTTGCGATTATTCCGTATTTTGCTAAGGCGTATGTCAAATCTTCTGCCATGTCTTTACTAGCCGTAGATAATACAATGGAATTAGACTCAACACCTGAATCACAGTCAAAATATGCCCTGATAAAATACTTTAATGAACTACTGTTTAATATTTCATTAGGTATTTTTATTTTGTGGGATTTTTTGCCCCTAAAATCTTTGATTACATTGATGGCATCTTTTGAATTTACACATATGTCGGGAGTTCTATCTTTATGAATTCTTTCTTTTATTTTAGCATCACTAAATAGTTTCTCAGATAATTCTGCAAATCTTTTTCTGAGTTTTTCGTCTTTATTTGTAAATGTAATTATATTGTAATTCTTGTCGGCATGTCCGTCTCCCATAAAATATCCTAACCATTCAAATTTTAAATTATCATTTTTATTTTCGTTATCAACTTCATCATTAAATAAAACATATCTCGATACGGCTAATTTATCTCCTACTTTTAGATTTTCGGCATTTTCCCACTTTATTACTCCATCTTTTTTATTCATTAAAAGTGGATGGTAAGGCGTTAATTTTAATACTCTTCCATATCTTGTTTTTATTTTAATTAATCGGTCTGTTTTATCTTTATATATGTATTGAACATTAAATTTGTCAATTTTGCCATCTTCATTAATTCCCATTACATTTAAATTATTTACAGGAGTAATTCCAAATTTTCCATTACTTATTTTTTCCACTACTTCTCCGAGTTTTTCAATATTGTTATTAATTATTACTTTTGTATCTCCTGTTAAGCATTTTCCCAAACCCGGCGGACCACTAAATAGCATATGCGGTAGAGATTCTTTTTCCACATAATTTTTAAGCCGTGTTATAATGGCATCATGCCCCGTAATTTCATCCAATGTTTTTGGACGGTATTTTTCAACCCATGGTTTTTCCATATTTTCACCAATTGGATATATATTATATTTATTTCTATATTTTATGTATATTATTAAAATTATATTTATTTCTATATTTTTTTATTTTATTAATTATTATTTTATTATTTGCCCATATAACTTAAAATTTCTCCCATTCTTGATTTTACAATATTTCTTTTTCCCAATACTTTGGCATGGGCATCAAGCTCAATAATCCCATAATCATAAACTTCTTTTATTGGAATATATAGTCTTGGACCATCACTTATACCTATTGTAATTACATCATTATTTATATTTTTTAATTCTTCAATAAATAGTGCATGTGGAGCTCCTGAAACAATCACAATATCAGGATTAATTTCTTTTAATATTTCCATGGCTTTATGTCCTGTTATCGGATATTCATCTAAACCGCCAGTGATATAATCGATAGTTATGTTATTATTTGAATATTCTTTTAATATGTTTTTTGCGTCATTTTTAATTTTGCTAAGTCCTATATTAGAGTCTAAATTTGCTATATTTATTATTTTATTTTTACTGTTTTTATTAATTTCAATCAATGGGTGAGCAAATAAATATGCAGTTTCTTTTTTTGCATTTAAAACACAGGCAATTTTTAAATTTTCGGCGTTCTTTAATATCTCTATAACATTATCTAAATCGTCATCATAAACAGGTTTTATATATCTACTTTTTGCCATTCCCCTTGTTTTTTCAATTTCTGTCGCCTTTTCAAGCATCTCTTTCTGTCTGTTAAATTCTTGCTCATTAATTATTGATAAATCTAAGCAAGTTTCCATCGTTCTAATTGCCCCAATGGTGTTATCATTTAGTCCGCTGTGAATATCTACTGGAATTATAATTACTTCTTTTCCATTTTTCTCTTTAAACTCATCAATGGTGCTAAATATGTCTTCTCCTATTATCATACTTGCACAAGTTCCTACAATTCCGATAATATATTTATCTTTGTTGGTGCTATTATTTTCTAAATAATTTATTACTTCATCTATTGTATTGTTTAGTTTTTCCAGAGCTCCGAATATAAAATCATTTTCATCCATTGCAGTGGTAAATACTCTAACTCCGTCCATTTCTAATAATCTTGCAGTCCTAAAACAGCAACCGCTTGGTCCATGCATAATTATGGCTTCTACTCCAATATCTCTCAATTGATACATAGACGCCGCTATTGGTGATGGTCTCGGGTGTAATATCATTTTATCTCCTTTTTTTATCTCTATATTGTATTTCTATTATATCAATAATTTACGATAAATAGTTCCATAAATAGTTCCCAAACACAATATTATGGTCTTAAACCCCCATACATTAGTGCCTCTGTTTCATCAAATCCTGCCATTAAATTCATATTATGAACCGCTTGACCACTTGCTCCTTTTACTAGATTGTCTATGGCAGAAACTACTACAATTCTACCATGTCTATCTATTTCAAATCCTCCAATGTCGCAGAAGTTTGAGCCCCTTACTCCTGTTAGCGTAGGAGCTCCTTCTTCGAATATTCTTACAAAAGGCTCGTTTTTGTAGAATTCATTATATATATCAATAATTGTATCTCTGTCAATATCAGTATCTTTTAAATATGAATGGGTTGTCGATAATATTCCTCTTGTAAGTGGTGCTAAATGTGGTGTAAATGATAATTTAATATTATTAATAATATTGCCATTGTTATTTAATTTTTCCAACTCTTTTTCAATTTCTGGACTATGTCTATGGGTTGTCATTTTGTATGGTAGTATATTTTCATTTACATTTGGATAGTGGGTAGTTTCCGATGGATTTACACCTGCTCCACTAACTCCTGTTTTTGAATCTACAATTATCCTATTTTCAATTATTCCTTCTTTTACAAGCGGAGCTAATGCTAATATTGAACCAGTTGGGAAACAGCCCGGATTTGCTACTAACTGAGCTTTTTTAATTTCTTCCCTGTGTAATTCTGGTAATCCATATATTGCAGGGAGCTCCCCTGTATGGCTTAAATTATACCATTTCTCATATAATGATAAATCTTCAAATCTATAATCTCCACTTAAATCTATTATTTTTGACCCAGTTTCATATAATTCTGGAACAATTTTCATTGACGCACCATGGGGCGTAGCACAAAATATAAAATCAGAATCCAAATTACTTGGTGATATATTTTCAAAAACTAAATCGTCCATATTTTTAATATTTTCGTCAGGAAATTTATGAATCTTTGATTTGGTCAAATTTTTTAAATTAGGATGGACTTTTGTAATATTTATTCCGTCCATTTTTCGAGAAGTAATATGCTTAATTTCAACTTTGGGATGATTTACAAGTATTCTTAATAATTCACTTCCAGTATATCCTGTGCCTCCTATTATGGATACTGTAATCATTTAATCACCATTTTTTATTTTATTTTTTTATTTTGATTTAATTTAAGAACGATGGAGCATGATGCAAGGAGCTCCGAACATATACACTATACATGCTCTTTAAGTTTATAGTTTTTTAGTTTATTTTATGGGGCAAACATATTCACACTCTTTACAGAATATACAAGAGTCAATATCTACTTTAATTATACAATTTTTAATATATTCGTTTGGAGAAATAATTTCATTTAATGGACAGAATTCCACACATAATAAACAATTTTCGCATTTATTATTGTCTATTTTTATTTCATTATTTTCAATATATATCGCTTTATTGGGGCATTTTGGGACACATAGACAGCATTTATTGCATCCTTTTTTAATTATTGGTGTTTTGGGAATTGGAATTTCTTGCTGTATAATTGGTATGGCACACACTAAACTACAATATCCACATTGAGTACATTTTTTGACATCTATGGTATATCTGTTTAAATATATCGCATTATTGGGACATATATCGGCACATGCACCGCAATAGGTGCAAACAAGGTCCCTTTGCTTAAAAATTTGTATGGCATTTGTAGGGCAGGATTTTACGCATATTCCACAACCAATACAATTTAACAAGTTGGGATTTTCTGTTTTTCCATCTGTTATGGTGTGTTTTTTACCAAATATGTTTTTAAAAATATTTTTTAGCATAACATTCCTTTGTTATCTTTTATTATTTATAATATTTAGATATATAGATACTATTTTTTATAAAAAAAAGGACGACAGCGTCTCCCTGTTTCCACCGAAGGGCAGTACTTAGGGAATCGCTGGAGGGCTTGATTTCCGAGATCGGAACGGGATCGGATATAACACCTCCGCTATGACCGTCAAACCATAGAGTTAATTGAATTATGCATGATTATGTAGTTTAGGTATGATGAATATTTTACGCCCTGGCCGGGATTTGAACCCGAGTCACAGGAGTGACAGTCCTGTATGATAG
>OFDI01000044.1_pt1 | contig 22742 bp, 22 predicted proteins | sample 1520301 | NCBI WGS metagenome assembly OFDI01 (sample SAMEA3696446, study PRJEB22514) | metagenome | biome: water; feature: marine; material: hydrothermal vent | place: Pacific Ocean | collected 2014-08-12 | depth 1521 m
TATCTACACAATCTTTTGACATTCCATTTGTTATAGGAGATAAAGTAAAGGCAGACTATCTTGGGGACACCGATTTATATGTCGTATATAACAATCAAAATGAGAGATTCGATGCAAATGTTCCCGTAAGAATAAATTTGGATACTGCATCAAGTACAAGTGATTGGTGGGCAGAATATTCTGTAAGTATTGAGGGGTCATGGACGGGATATAATATAAGAGATACAGATTGGCACAACAGAGAACATATTATAAAAGGTGATAGCGTAAGGTCAGTGGTTTCTGATGCAGGAATAGATTTGACAGAGGATAGGTCTATTGGAATTAATTCGGGGCAATTATATATTGGGGGAGATACCGATGATAGTAATAGATATGTATATATGGATTACATTTTTGTAAGAAAATACGCATCACAAGAACCAGAAATTACCAAAGTAGAGCAAATACAAGACGGATATAGGTTTTACATCCACAATCCAAATAACCAAGATTTAAATGACTTCCAAATAGGCATCCCTGCAAGTGGAACAGTAGATGGAACAAATTATGACTTAAATATTGCAGATAAAGATGAATCATTAAATATAATCACTTATGATGAAATAGAACGAAAACCAATTCCAACCATTTACATAAATTCAAACCAGACAGCAACAGCGACTTTAACAATAAACGGAGCTCCAATAGTTTTAAGTGTGAATGGAACTTCCAAAACATTAGATGTTGAAACAGCAAACCTAATTGAAACTTATGGAGCAAATGAAATTAAATTATTAAACACAAATCCAAAATCATCAGTGCATTTATCAGTAAAATATAATTACAACACACCAATATATGTGGCAAAATTAAGACCAATAAACATATCGGCATATACGGATTATAATTAATTATTAGATGAAGCGGAGCTCCACCACTAACCAACGAAGTGGTAGTTTTATACTGTCCTTTGCTATCGCTCGGAGCTCCCCGTCCGTACGGCAGGGTAGTTCATAAAAAATATATTACAATATCTAAAAATATTGGATAATTAAGGTGATAATATGATATTTGATAGTGAGCTCCTACTATCTACAATAATACTTACAGTAGGTTTGGCATTTTTCACATCTTCAATGGTCGAACATGTTGATGGGTATAAGGATGCACTTTCAACAGATATGGTATATGATAAGGCAAATTATCAATTAAAATCATTAATTAGTGATGGAACTATTGAAGCATGTATTTTATTAATGAATAATGGTAATGATTCCATTGCTGAAACAATAATTAGAAATCGAATTCCTTATAATAATTATCAAGTAAAAATTGGCAGTTATACAATTAATTCAACAACATTGAATACAAATAAAACATACATTGTGGTATCATCTGTGATTATGATGAATAGGACGGAAGGATGGTATGGTGTTTATGGAAATAATACTGAAATATATTTGATGGATAAATATTTCCTTTCCTATGAAGATTCACTGAATTATATGAGCAACAATGCACCGTATAATAATTATGAATATAAAAAACCAGTATATTATTTTAATAATTCAAAACCAATTACGGCTAAATTTATTCTTTATAAATAAATTAATTTTAGGTTTTTAATGGTGGTATTATGTATTTATCTCAAAGTATGACAACATTAGCATTATTATTGATGTTGGTGGGCGTTATATTTTATCAGACCATAGACATTCATAAAGAATCAGTATTAAGCGATATAGACGCATCCAGTATCGATTTAAAGGCAACTTCTGTTGAGCATGTTGTAGCAACTACAATTCCAAAAGCATTCAACAAAGCACTTCACGATTCAGAGTTAAAAGCCATGCAGGATGGATTTTTTAACAGTCCCGAAGAGGCAAAACTGTATATTGAGGGTAAAACCGTAAATATTACAAATAGTTATTTGGCTAATGTAAGTGCAGAGTATAAAAAAATAGGATATGATTTCAAATATACAAACACCACCGTATTTGTATCGGACATGCCTGATGGATATACCTTCACAGTTAATTATTCCTATTGGTATATGTTGAAAAAAGGTAATGATATTGTTAAACAAAGGAATGTTGTAGGAGCTCAAAATATCACAGTTAAATCAATTATTGATGCTTATGAGTGGTATAGATTTAGAAATCCTGTTTATGAGGATAGAAACTATTGGATTGAAACGGTAAATGAGGATATTTATGGGGTAAATGAGTCCTATTGGATTGAGGATTTAACATATATCAATGAAGAATATAAAGTTTGGGTAAAAGTATCCATTCCAGCACATAAGAACATATCTTTTAACATTACCAGAGAAGGGTCAAATACGCCAAATGGTGATGCAGTCTTTGAATTCTTTGATGATTTAGATGCCGTAGATATGAATAAATGGGAATATTCCAGTGCAGGACCTTATGCCTATAATGGGGGGATTATAGAAATGTGGGGCAATTGGGGGGGACCTTGGGTACCAAGCAATCCTACATTTACGCAATACATCATTACAAATGAAGTATATTCCACACCATTTGTTTTTGAGTTCAAGGGTAGGGTTGATGAAAGAAATCCTGGGGATGCAGATATAGGTATGATTTATGCAGATGGAACTAATTGGGTTGATAATTCTAGAAATAGTGGATATAGACCACCCGCCATTACAATAGATAAAAGTAGAACAAAATATAATGATAAAATACCTGATACAGATTGGCATAAATATAAAATTACAATTAAAAGCGATTCAATGTCATTATATCAAGATTGGAGCAGTAGTATATATACAAAAACAGGGAATTTACCGTCCCAAGGAGGCGTTGGGATTACAGGAGATACTGAAGTTACTAGTAGAAAAGCGTATATGGATTATGTATTTGTAAGGAAATATGCAGATGAATCAAATATTCAGATTGATATTACAAATACAAGTAATAATAAATGGAGAATTACAATAACAAACAATAATAATTATGATATAGCAGATTATCAAGTAGCTTTAAATGCAACCAATAATCTTAATGATATTTCTAATAAAATATATATTAACAACATTAATGACCATTTAAATATTTCAGCATTTAGGCGGGAAGTAAAATTGTTTAGAATTTGGGTTAAAATAGACAATCTTGAAAGCCATGGAATTACAAAATTACTTGTTAGAAAAAACAACACATATTCACAATGCAATCCCCAAGACATATTTGAATTCTTTGATGACCTTGAAACTTGGGACGGATGGACACAATATAGCAGTGGTAGCGTAATACAAACATCCGACTATGTTAGAAGTGGAAGTTATGCCCTTAAAAAAATAGATAACAATGACCCGAATGGTGGTTATAAAGACATTGGGGAAACATTAGGTAGGGATATAATTGTGGAGTGTTGGAATTATAGACCAAATTATGCAAGTGGGACTTATGATAGAGTTGGAGTAATTGATGATAGTGGAAATGGTTATGGGTTAATGCATTCATGTCAGGATAGTTATTTAGGAGTAGATAAAAGAACTAATTATCATGCTAATTATGTGGGAACTAATAAATTAAACCACGACAAAGAAACATGGTATTTTATGCAGTTTATTATTAAAGATGATGGAACATTAACATCTAATCTATACGATGAGAATCTCAACCTATTAGGTAGCCAATCCCATAGCGATTCATCATATAGCGAATTCACAAGAGCGTATGTGTTTGGGGGTCATGATTATGCCATAGATGATTTGAGAATTAGGAAGTATGCCACTTATGGCACTACAACCAATAAATTAGATGATACTACATGGGAAATAAAACTGCAAAATCCAAACGATTATAATTTAACTGAATTTCAAGTATATTTCAATGCAAGTAATGATAATACTTCTGATGATATATACTTACAAGATTCAAATGCCCAATTGAATATATCTCAGGAAGTATCCAAAAATAACTTACTCTATATAAATACTAAAAACTTTGAAATGGATGATAATTATCCATCAATATTGGATAGATTGGCAAACTTAACTTATAGAACATTTGGAAAAGGAATAAAATATTCTGAGTAATATTATGCCACATAATAGTTAAATAGGGTGATATGATATGGTTAAAAAAATAATATGTGTAATTATGCTTATTATGGCATTAAATAGTATTAATGGCGAATATCCTTGGGGCGATTACTCGTATTGGTTAGAATCAACATCTGAAACTACCTACGGAGTAAATGACTCCTATTGGATAGAAAACCTATCAAATAACAACTACACAGTTTGGGCAAAGGTATCTGTCCCAGCACATAAAAATATATCTTTTACCATAGAGAGAGGAGGAGAGGCTAATCAGCCAAACGGTGATGCAGTCTTTGAATTCTTTGATGATTTTGAAGGAAACAGTTTAGATACTAATAAATGGGATATTGAAGAGGGAACTGCTCCAACAGTTGAAAATGGATATTTGAATATTAATAAAGAATGTGTAATTGTTGCTAAAAATCTTAATATGGAAAAATATATTTGGGAAGGAAAAATTAAAATAGTATCTTTGAATTATCCTGGTTTTCTATATAATCATTATAAGAAAGGATATTATTATGATTTGCATTTTGAAGATGGAACAATACATAAACATACAGGTTCTTTATGGTCAAGAACCCTAATTGCAGACGGTATTATGTCATTATCAACAAATACAGAATATCATTTTAACCATATTATAACAGGAAATACTGCAAAATTAAATGTAGGGGACAAAATATATTCCTTGAATATGGATACAACATATAACAAAGGTTCAGTAGGTTTTTTACAGTACCATTCCAACGGTCAAATGTATGTGTATTATACATTTGTCAGAAAATACGCCGACCAAGAACCAACAATCACCATTAATAAAATAAACGATAGTGCTTGGAATATCACCATAACAAATAATAATGATTATGATTTGGTTGATTACCAAGTTGGTTTAAATGCTACTAATACAAATGATATAACTAATAAAATACATGTTAGTTCAATAGATGATAGTTTAACAATATCTTCATTTAGGGATGTATATTATACTTACAAAGTTTGGACTAAGGTTGATGTTCTAGCAGGACAGACGGTAAGATTATTAGTTAAAAATTATGATACTTATGCACCAAACGGAGATGATGTCTTTGAATTCTTTGATGATTTTTCAGATGCCACATTGTCAAAATGGAATGGCGATAAAAATGGATTTACTGTAAATAATGGCGTACTCATAGGTAGTAATACCAATTATAGAATAACATCCATTCAAACATTTAGTTCCACAGACAAACTAATATTTACAACTAAGCATAAAGTTGAAGATACTGCAACCAATGGGTATGAAGTTTTAGGATTTTATGGTTCATCATCCAATGGATGGTTGGGATATTTACCACACGGTAGTCCCTATACTTATAGACATTATGATAGATTAGGAAATTCATGGACATACAGGGGACAATTTAATTATTACGGAACATGGAAGTTATTTGATATTATCATTAACAATGGCAATTACCATACAACAATATCAAACACAAATTATGATTTTACTGGAACATTAAACTTCGATAACTTACCAATAGCACTTGGTAAAAGATACGATAATGAATTAACGGGACAAACTTACAATGGAGAATGGGATTATATATATGTGAGAAAATATGCAGACCAAGAACCAACAATTACAGTCAATCAAATAAATAATAATGAATGGATAGTTAAGGTAGATAATGAAGGAAGTGGCGATTTAACAAACTTCCAAATACCTTTTGAATTACAAAACCTAATAAATAATCGACTAAACATCTCATTATTGCCCCCTGATTTAACAATAAACAGTGTGGATTTAGAATCAACAGGTATTAATACAACATTTACGGTAAATTATAAAAACACTGGGGACTCATCAACAATGAGGGACTTTATAATTTCACTATACGCGGATGGAGCTCAAATGCTCAATAAAACCGTTTCAACATTAAATACAGAAGATTCATCCACAATGACTTTTTCATATCCTACAAAAGACATATATAATAAAAATCTGACAATCACAGTTGATTCAAGCAACCTAATCCAAGAATCAAACGAAACAAATAACAATTGGACGGGAAAAATAACAGAATTGCCTGATTTAACCATTACAAATGTTGATACGGAATTATCGGGAACACTCGTTAAGTTTAATATACATTATGCAAATCAGGGGAACGCATCAGCAGGAGGCAAATTCACAATCACATTATCAACGGACAGTTATAACACATCAAAAGAAGTAAATGATTTAAATATTGGAGCTTCCGATATTTTAACACTATCCGCACCGATATATGATGTTATAAATAAACAAATTACTATTGAAATAGATTCAGCAGATAATATATACGAATCAAACGAAGGAAATAATATTTACACTGTGAGCGAGATACCACTGCCCGATTTAAATATTACAAATGTGCTTATTGACCAAACAGACAATAGCAAGGCAACATTCACAGTAAATTATAAAAACATAGGAAATGCATCAACAGGAACTGGATTTTGGATTGGTTTATTCGCAAATGATATTTTAGTGGATGAGGAGCATGTTGGCGAATTAAATAAAAATAGCAGTAGTATCGTAGAATTAGAGGGGGAAAATTACTTTGGACAGGTTGGACAGTACAAAATATACATAGATTATAGGGGGGGCGTATATGAAACAAATGAATCAAACAATATAAAAATAATAAATACGCAACTTCCAGATTTAACAATAACTAATGCGGAAAAAATTGACACTGGAACAAAGATAAAAATTAATTATACAAATATTGGAGATACAGATGTTGCTAATTTCTCAATATCATTATATATTGATGATATTGAAAAATATAATACAATTATTAATACACCACTTCAACCGAATCAATTTATTGAAGAAACGCTAAATTGGGATATATCGGATATCTCAGGAGACCGTGAAGTTTATATTATGATAGACTCGGGAAACAATTATATAGAATTAAATGAATGGAATAATATATATTATTTACAAGGTAATTATGAACCGTATGCCACATTTACATATTCGCTAAATGGAACAACAGTTAATTTTGACGCTTCACAGTCAAAGGATATTGATGGAAATATCGCAGTTTATTCTTGGGATTTTGGAGATGGTAACTCTGGAAGTGGGGTTTCGCCAAGTCATCAATATAACAAAGAAGGCATGTATAAGGTGGTTTTAACAGTTAATGATGATGGGGGTAAAACAGGCACCACATTTAGAAATATATATATATCAGGGAGTCCAGTATCAACGGAAATTCAATTCCAATTCCGATATATATTCAATTGCTAATATTATTATCTACGGCATATTTTGTAAATAATATAATGAGGGGATTAAAATGAAAAAGATAATCTCAAAAAAAGGTCAAATTTCAATGGAATTTGCAATATTGGCTGGTGCGGCAATAGCAGTAGCATCTATTGCGGGATTTTATTATATGAAACACACACAAAATAGTGTAAAGATTGCAGGAGATTCAACCGCAGAAACTCAGTCAAAAGTTGCCAACAAAAATATTGAATATATTAACGATGTAGAGGCAGTTTTAGAGAAAGGATAAGATGAAAGACAATAATAAATATATCTTAAACTTTTTAATTATTTTTAGTATTTTATATGTTTTTTTTCACCTTTTGGAAACATATTTGGCATTATTTTTAGGGCATATCATATCATTTTTGGATTATGCTGTAATTAAAAATACAATTGTCATTGGACAGGATTTATATATAATAGCTCCTTCATGCACGGCATCATTGGAAATGTCATTATTTTTATCATATGTATTATCAACTCCGAAAACCAGTATGAAGCTGAAAATTTGGTATGGAGTATTTGGATTAACAGTAATTACTACCGCTAATATTATTAGAATAGTATTAATAATAAATAATGCAACCGAGGTTGATTATTGGGCTATTCATGATATAATTAGTTTTATATTATTCCCAGTAGCACTGTTATTGAATTGGGGATGGGCGATATTATTAAAAAGTAAAAAAATTATTTAAATAATATAAATCTGCATCGGATTCAGGAGCTCCCTAAATTTGTCTTAAAAATAATTTTATACATTCATCCATATCATCGGTTTCACATTTATATAATTCAATACCTTTTTTTGATAAACTTTCCCTGCTATTTTTGCCCATGTTTATATACATTATAGCGTCTGGTTTTTCATCTAATAATATTTTAACTGCTTTACCGTGTCCTTGACCATCGCATGGAACATTATCTACAATCTTAGTATTTACTATCTCTTTATTATCATCAATATTTACTATTAAGAAATAAGGACTTTTTCCAAAATGGGAACATATTTTATCGCTTTCCATAGGTATTGCTATTTTCATTATTAATCGCCTTCTTTTTATTTTACAGTATATGTAATTATGGTATGATATAACAGATATAAAATAAAAATAAAAAAATTTACTTCATTATTTTATTTATTCCATTAATAATTGCCTCAACTGATGCTCTAACTATGTCCTCATTTGCCGCTTTTGCCGTAATTTCTTTACCGTGTCCTTCTAATATGACAATAACCTCCGCTAGTGCATCAGTTCCTCCCGTGATGGCATTTATGTGATATTCTTTTATTTTTACTTTTTCGCCAGTGATAGAACAAATCGCTTTTAAAGCCGCATCAACGGGTCCAACTCCTACTTTTGAAGTTATATATCTTTCATTATTTATTATTAAAGAGACACTTGCCGTAGGTATTATTTTATTTCCTGTCATTACGGCGATTTGTTCTAAATTAACAGTCCGTTCTGATTCTGCGGTTCTTTCTGTAATGTCATCTACTATTGCAATAACTTCTAAATCAGTTATCATTTTTCCTTTATCTCCTGCATCTTTTATCCTTTTGGAGATTTCATTAAATTGTTCTTCTGTAATATTTTCTCCTACGATATAGTGGAGCTCCTTTAACTTAGATAATATTGCATGAGTTCCAGTATGTTTTCCAAGTATGATTTTTCTTTTTTGTCCAACTATTTCTGGGTCGATAGGTTCGTAGGTTAGAGCATGAGCTAAAACTCCATGGGCATGAATTCCACTTTCATGAGCAAATGAATTTTCTCCAACTATTGCCTTATTTGGTTGGTTTTTTATTCCTGTGAGATTTGATACTAATTTAGATATTTCTGTTAATTTTTCAGTTTTAATATTACTTTCTACTCCATAAATCATTTTTAAAGACATTACGGCTTCTTCAAGAGATGCGTTTCCAGCTCTTTCACCTAATCCATTTATTGTGCAGTGAATTTGCTCTGCCCCTCCTTCGACTGCCCCTATTGAATTAGCCACAGCAAGCCCAAAATCATTATGACAATGAACGGCAATTGGAACAGATATTTCTTTTTTTATTTCGCTTATTAAATAGGTCATAGCTCGTGGAATCATTACTCCAACGGTATCTGGAACATTTATTCTATCAGCTCCCGCATCTACGGCATTTTTATAAACTTCAATCAGATAATCTAATTCTGTTCGTGTGGCATCTTCGGCTGAAAATTCTACTTTTAGCCCTCTTTCTTTTATGTATTCAATTGATTCGACCGCCTTATCTATTATTTGTTCCTTATCCATTTTTAATTTATATTTCCTGTGAAGTGGAGATGTTGCTATAAATGTGTGTATGCTATCCACTCCACAATCTACTGCTATGTCAATGTCTTTTTTAACTGCCCTAGCAAGACCACAAATTTCGGCATTTAGGTTTAAGGAAGTTATTTTTTTAATTGCCTCCTGTTCGCCGTGGGAAGATATTGGAAATCCTGCTTCTATTATATCTACGCCGAGATTATTTAGATTAATGGCAATTTTTACCTTTTCATCGGGGGTAAGTGATACGCCTGGGGTCTGTTCTCCGTCCCTTAGGGTAGTATCAAATATTCTAATTTTTTCGGGCATATTTAGTTCTTTAATTGAATTTTTGATTATTTCATTGGTTGAGCCGTATGTATCCATAATTTCACCATGATTATGATAGTAAGAGTAAATAATAGTAATAATAGAAAATATATGAACCACATGTGTGTATTTTTGGAAAATTTTTATGTTCCAATTATTATTGGCTCTGACAAATCTTTTAATAATCTAATTACCGAATACGCGGCTAATGCCGAAGTTTTGGGATTGTCTTTACATGGATTATTTTCTACTATGGTTTTAATTGTGCCTATTGAACCTTTTACAATTATTTCGTGTTTATTTGATGTTGCCGACGGGTCAGCTATAATTTTAACCTTTGCGGGAATTTTCGAAGCAATAGATAATACCACGGATACATTTATGTTTTGTGGAAATTCTTTAATAGCCTCAAAGACATCTCCTTCAAAAACAACCGTGGGTTTTAATATGTTTGTAGTGTCAATACCTTTATTTTTTAGAGCTCCCTCTAATCCATAAACTGGTTTTGTAGTGATTAAGCTAACTTCATCTATATGACCTATTGATGCGGTTTTAATGGCATCAACTCCTGCAATTGCTCCTGATGGGACATATATCTTTTTTTCATTATTATTCGCAATATCATATAATTTTAAAAATAAATTTTTGTCTGCCAGAGCTCCAACACTCATAATCACTACATTTTTTTTGTGATTTAATGATTTGGTCGCCACTTCTTCCACAGATTTAATTGATGCACATTCTATTACAATATCTAATTCTTCTTTTACAAGCTCATCTATGCTATCGCATATTTTAGCATTGGTTAATTTATTTAAAGTTTGTGATTTATCACTATGTTTATCGTATATTGCTACAATGATTCCGTTGATTTTTTTGTAGGTAATAGCTTTTGCTATCATTGTAGCTATTGTTCCGCATCCTATTATACCTATTTTTAACATTTTTCATTCACTCATAAAATATTAAATTATAAAATAAAAAACTATCAATATAATAAAAAATCCATACAAATTATATATACAAATTATGCAAAAGAATATAAAACATTTATAAAATAAATATATGTGGTGTGGTTATTCAGGAGCTCCACTATGATTACTCCATATATATTTTACATCAAAGGATTTCTAGCTACGCTTTTTGCACCAAGGGGTTTTACCAATACAATATTTCCGATTGAAGATACAACACCATAGGGCAATATTATTTTTCGTGTAGGTTCGCTTACCGTATTGCCCATACATCCCCTACCTACATCCGAAACCACAATGCCCCCAACTGATGCTTTTTCAAGATTTATCATTGCATCATAAACTTCTCCAACATACAATCCTTTTGTAGTGTATATTTTTTTTCCAAGCATTTCACTAATTTTAATTGACATATATTCACCTTATATTATAATATTATATAATCGATATATTGTATAACTATATATTTATTTGTATAATATATATAGTTAATTATATAGTTAATCCAAAATAGTTTCAATATCTATTTTAATAGCATTCCAATGTTTTTTTGCACTATTGTATATTAATTCGTCAGCATTATTATTTTTATCCACTACTACAACAACAGTAGAAGGATTTACTTTATTTATTAGGTTATTAATTTGATTTTTAATAATATTGCATTTTTTTTCAATTCCAATTAGGGCTTTATCATTAATTTTTGGATTTATAATTTTCATATCTTCTGGTTCTAAAACTCCTTCTGTGGATATGATATTTAAATTTGGCTCGATATTCTTTAAATTTTTCAATGTTTTTTTATTTCCTACAATATACAATGAATTTATGTTTAGTTTGGGAGCTCCACTACTAACTTCAAAACCAAATTCTTTTAATATATTGTCAATATGTTTTTTAGCATGGAATAATATTTTACAGAATTCTTCCGCCTGTTCTTTATTTAATTTATGGGTTGGAGCAGTTTTAACTAAATAATCATCTGCTTCAATTGCCGAATATATCATTTTTTTAAGTTCTTCACTGTTTATAACTCCCGATTCAGCGTCTTTCCAAGATTTTTCATTAAATTGCGGGGTAGCAGTAGTAGTTGTAGGTTTGGATTTTTCTATTTTAGATATTGTATCTACTGCCTTTTTTAATAGTATTTTTGAATTAGTTAGTTCATCCATTTTATCACTATTTTTTTATTCAATTATTATTACAATTATTTGCTATCACTATTATTACTATTATTACTATTATTTTGTATTTTCTTTTTCCATTCTTTCCAATTCATTAACAAGCAGGGATATAAATGCTCCAATATCTGTAACAACTCCGATTGCCTGAGAAGTCCCCCTGTCCATTAATTTTGTTACTGCATCGGAATTAATATCAATACAGACGGTTTTTACATAGGAAGGCATTAAATTTCCAGTAGCTATTGAATGTAATAATGTAGCCATCATTATTGTCATTTTTTTATCCGATATTGCATCTCTCATTTTATTTTGGGCATCAATTACATTTGGAATTACATCTGGAAGTGGTCCATCATCTCTAATACTTCCAGCAAGAATAAATGGGACATTATTTTTTACACATTCATACATAATTCCTTCTTTAAGTATGCCTTGCTCCACGGCTTCTTTTATGCCTCCTGCTTTGGTTATTTCATTAATTGCATATAGGTGGTGTTTATGCCCTCCTAAAACTGGTTTTCCTGTTTTTATATTTATGCCAAGCGAAGTTCCATAAAGAACACTTTCTATATCGTGGGTAGCAAGGGCATTTCCTGCAAGTAGTGCTTGAATATATCCCATTTTAACAAGTTTTGCAATTGCCTTTCCCCCTCCTGTATGTATTATAGCAGGACCTCCGACAATTGCTATTCCTCCTTTGCCTGTTTTTCTATATTCCTCTCTTATTTGGTACATCTCTTTTGCGATATTTTCCACAATTGCCTGTTTTGGTTTTTCAGCCGATACATCAGAATTCATAAACTCAAATAATTCTCCTTTTTCCCGCGGTCTTTCTGGTGGCATCACTCTTATACCATGATGCCCAACAACAATTAAATCACCTTTTTTAATATCTCTCATTACCTTAGTTTCGGCTGTTTTAGTTTCAGGACAAACTATAATTATACCGTCCATTTTAGGTTTTTTAACTTCTATCCATTCACCATTATGTTTTATATGTGTGGGGTGATTGGTTGTTGAGTAAAATCCTTCTGGCAATACTCCATCTTTTTCTGCGAGTTTTAATTTTACCTCTTCAATTTCTGGAATTTCTGCCCCTATGTTTTGGAGCTCCTCTAATATTTTATCTAAGTGCTCTTGATTTTTACCTATTACCTGCATTTTTGCATATGATATATCGGTTTTTCTTTTACCAATATCAAACTCCAATACATTATAATCTCCGTCAAGCTCCAATATCGTATCAAAGGCTTTTGGTAGTATCCTATTGTCTATAATATGTCCCTTTAATTCAATTTCTCTAACAAACATAATTATATCTCTCCTTCTTTAATAATAAATAATAACTACAATAATAAGAATAATAACTAAATATATATAGGGTGTATTCTTATTTATATTTTAATATTATTTAGGATATATTATTTAGGAGCTCCTTATAAAATAATTTTAAATAATTTTTGCAGTTATTAATTATCGGTGATTAAATGGATGTATGGATTGATTTTACTAATGCCCCTCATGTTCATTACTTTTCACAATTAATAAATAAATTTGAAAAGGAAGGTATTGAATATATTATTACATTAAGAGATTTTAAAAATTTAGAAAACATAGTTAAATTGTATGATTATACCTCAAAACCAATTTCAGTAGGAAGACACGGGGGAACTTCGGAAGAAAAACTTATAAATTCTGCAAAAAGAATTATTGACCTAACAAAATTAATAAAAGACAACAAACCAAAAGTTGCAATTGCAAAACATTCTGTGGAGCTCCCGCGGGTAGCTTATGGACTTGGCATTCCATCAATTTTTACAGTAGATAATGAGTATGCTGAAGCCCAAAATAGATTAACCATGCCATTGGTAAATAATTTAATAGTTCCAGAAGGAATAAATAAAACAATGTTAAGGAAACAGGGGGGAAGGGATTTTATTTCATTTAAAGGAACTTGCGAAGTTGCAAATATTAACTCGCGATTAAATGAAATAATTCCAATTAATAAAAATATAGTTAATGAATTAAACTTAAATCCTGATATGCCGATAATTATAATGAGGTCATGCCCTAATTCTTCATATTGTAATGGAAATGGAGATATTATTCCAAAAATCATCGAAAAATTAAATAAAAAAATAGATTGTAATATTGTGGCATTCTCGCGAACAGATGCCCAAAAAGAAACATATAAATTACTAAATGCAGTAGTGCCCCATAGTATTGATGCAATATCTTTAATATATCATGCCAATGCCATGATTGGAGCGGGAGGGACTATGAATAGGGAATCCGCAGTTATGGGAATTCCTACGGTATCATGCTATCCCCAACATATTTTGGGCGTAGATAAATATCTTATGGAAAAAAATCTTATGGTCCATACAAAATCAGTAAATAACATAGTAAAATATGTAATTGACAATATTAATAATAAAAATGATAATAAAAATAAAAATAATAAGTTAAAATTAGAAGACCCAACTAATTTAATGTTTGAAAAAGTCTGTGAGTATTTATACTGACCTACTCCCACGATTAAAATCGTGGGCTTCTTGCCTAATGATTCGTGAATTATATAAATATCATTTTCCTCTTATTTTTTTCATTCTCCCCCTTATCCATGGTGAAATTCTATCTCGGTCCATACAATAAACTTCTATTTTTGGAATTACCACTCTAACAACATCAATACCAACTTCTGTTTTTTTCAAATCTACAATAATTAATTTATCAAATCCTGTATCAATTAATTTATTTTTAATAACTTCTAAGTCCTTTTTTAAATCTAATTTAGAATTATCTGGGAGCTCCTCAATATTTATCTCATCTTTATGCCCATACCATTTTTTATGAACTTTTATCATTCTATCATATTGGACTTTTCTTACAATATCTCCCCGAATTGTATCGTCCCTCTTATTCTGTATTTGGGTTGCCCTACTTTGAATTACCTCCGTTAAAGCTCTAATTACGGCTATCTCTGGGTTAATGTGGCAACCTACTCCAATACACAATAAAGCAGGGTCTTTTAAAACAGGTTCATCGGATACGGCGGCAATTGTAGGAATACCAATATCACTAGTTAAATCCTTTAAAACCACATTTATATTCGCATCTTTAAATTTATCCATTAATTCGTGGATTATTGGATTTTTTGCCCCATCAATGTTTATTTTTGTATGGGTTTTATTGTATATTTCTGCTATGCTCCATGCGTCTCTTTCTATTAACTCAAGAGTACCGTGAAAAATTGCTTCCTCTTTTGTGTTTCCCGATGCTATTCCATTTGTATTACTTTTAAAAAGCTTCCCTTCTGTGGGATGACATACGGCATTTATGGGAATATCAATAATTTCATCGTTAATTATATCATGACCTATTGCCCATTCGATATTATTTATATTCTTGTTTATTTGATTTATATTTTTATATGATTCTTTGGATAGCACCAGCTCTTTCAAATCTATTGGATTTTCTGGATTTTTGGTGGCAGGATTATCAAGATATTCCATGGAATACCGTTCAATAGCTTCCATTATTGCTGAAACTTTTGCCTGAATATCCGTAGCTCCTTTACCATAATGATATTTTACTATTTTTTCTTTTGTACTATTTTCGTTTTTGTCGTTTTTTACAATTCTTTTTGCAGAATAAACTGGAATTCCAATTCTATCTAAATTATCTATTCTTTCCAGAATTTCAATATTTATATTATTTATCAATGGTTCTATTCTATTCCAAGTTTCTTCGGGTGAGCATATTCTATATGTTTCTAAATTGTAATTTACTGTGTTGTCCATATTACCACATATATATTATTTAGTTAATGCGCATCAATATCTAAAATATTAATATATTATTATTTTAATTATTATTTTAATTTGGGGTTTTTCAACTGTTATTTAGTATTTAATTGTTATTTTATTTATTATTTCGTCTTTGGTTGCACCAATTACACAAATAGTTTTTTGAGAAGAAGTTAAACCTGAAACTATTTCAATATTCTTTCCAAATGTTTTTTTAAAAAATTTTGCAATTTCTTTGTTCGCCTTTCCATCAACGGGGAGAGCTTTTATTTTAATGATTAGCCGTTTTCTCCACTCATTAATTCCTCCTATTTCGTTTTTCTTTGCATTTGGAGATATTTCTACATCTATTAATACGCCCATTTTATCTTTTGATTCTCTGATAATCTCGTTAATCAAAATACCACCAACAAATATTAAATATATATAAATAATACATAATGAATGTATAAAAAACATAACTACTAAAATAGATAAACTGGTGGATTATGGAAAAACAAAACAATAATTATTTATTAAATTATTCTTCATTTGAGAATTATGCCGAAGAATATGATAGGTGGTATGACGAAAATAAAGAAATATATACATTAGAAGTTGAGACAATAAGAAAATATATTCCAAAACCAGAAGAAGAAAAAAAAGGTCTGGAAATTGGCGTGGGAACTGGTAGATTTGCGGAAAAATTAGGCATTAAATATGGTTTAGAACCTTCAAAATCAATGGCAGACATTGCAGAAAAGAGGGGCATAAAAATATATATTGGTGTTGCCGAGGAGCTCCCATTTGATAATAATTTTTTTGATTATATATTAATGACTACAACATTATGTTTTTTAAATAACTCCATCAAAGCACTAATGGAAATAAAAAGAGTTTTAAAGCCAAATGGTAGGTTAATTATTGGTTTTATAGATAAAAATAGTATGTTGGGAAAATTTTATAATTCTAAAAAAGACAATAGTAAATTTTATAAAAATGCCAAATTTTATTCATTAAATAATGTTTTAAACATGCTAAATAAATTAAACTATAATAATATTATTTATGAGAAAGTTAAACTTAAAAATAACGACGACGGAAGCTTTGTTGTGGTATGTGCAGAAATATAAAATAAAAATATGTTATTTCATTATTATTGATTCATACTATTGTAATATCTATTATGGGCGCATATTGTAATTCATATAATATTTAAGTAAAGATACCATATATATGGAACTATCAATAGAATATGACATATATACAAAAAATATAAGGGGCGATATTATGGAAATATCAAATAATATTAAAATTTATTTAATGAGACATGGGGAGACAGATGCAGGAAATGATATTTTTGTAGGCATAACCGATGCAAATTTAACGGAAAAAGGAATTAGCCAAACAAAACAAATGGCAAAATTTTTTATTGACAAGCCAATTAAAGAAATATATTCAAGTCAATTAAAACGAGCAAAGCACACCGCAGAAATTATTAAAGAAGTAATATATTCTAACACTAAAAATGATATTCCACTATACCAATGTGATTTATTATCTGAAATGGATTTCGGAGAATGGGAAAAAATGAATAGAAATGATATCAAAGAAAAATATAAAGAATTATATAAAAAATGGGAAGAAAATCCTTCAAAAAATACTCCTCCAAAAGCAGGAGCTCCAAAAAATGTTGCAAAAAATATTGCCAGATTTTTGGATAAAATATATAATAAATTTAAAAAAGATGCTGAAAATGGCAATAATATAAATATTATTGCAGTATCTCATAAAACGGCAATACGAATATTATTGTGTTATTTAGATAATAAAGATTTAAAATATTATAGAGATTATAAAATTAATGAAGGAGACATATTTGAAATAACTCACTCCAATAAAGGTTGGAAATGGAAAAAAATAAATACATTGGACATTATTTAAATGATTTTATTTAAAAATTTTTTAAATTCCTCAAATGCTTTTTTCCTATGGGAAATATTGCTTTTTTCCTCTGTTTTCATTTCTGCAAATGTTCTATTTTCTCCATCAGGGATAAAAATACTATCGTAGGCAAATCCATAACCTTTACTTTTTATTTCATTGGATACTTTTCCTTCTACAATTCCACTGAATAATTTAACTCCATTTTCGTCGCAATATCCAATAACAGTTTTAAAATATGCACTTCTATCATTCTCTTCGTCGTTTTTATCTTCCAATAGCTTTAAAATACCTTTATTTCCAATGGTCTCTTGCACAAATTTCGAATATGTCGAAGGAAAACCATTAAGTGAATTTACAAAAAATCCACTATCTTCAACAATTATTGGTTTTTTTATGATATCATAAACATATTTTGCTCCAAATTCTGAAACTTCTTCCAGTGTCCCTTGAAGTTCTGGATATGGTAATTTTATCTGTTCAATAGATATATTTTTATTTTTTAAATCTTGTAATATAATATTTGCTTCTTTAATTTTGTTTTGGTTTCCAGTTGCGAAATAAATTTTCATTTAAATCCTCCTATAATTTCATAATATATTTCTGCCATTTTTATTAAATCATTAAGTTTTATATGTTCGTTGGGCTGATGTGCTGTCTCTTCTCCGATTCCCCAAACTACTGTATCATATCCTTCTGCTCTTAAAAATGCCCCAACAGTTCCTCCGCCCATTCCACATAATATAGGTTCTTTATTCAATACTTTTTTAATGGCATTTTTCATTTCTAATACTAATTTGGAGTTTTTTGGAGTTTTTTGAGATTGTTCTAGATTTAATATTTCGTAATTAATGGTGATATTTTTTAATTCTTCTTTATCGTAAAATATTAAATATTCATCGCTTTTATTTATGAAATTACCTATAAAATTATCAATATCATTTAAAACATCGTTAATATTATAATCTGGCAATATTCTACAATCGAAATTTAATTCTACCAATCCCGAAATTGTATTTGTATTTTCAATGTTATTTGATATTATTGTGGGTTCAAATGTTGAGTAGGCAGGAGTAAATAACTCGTCTTTTTTATTATATTTAGAATATAAATAATTATAAAGATTATTTGCAAAATTAAAAGCCAATATGTCGGCATTAACTCCATCGTTCGGGGTGCTTCCGTGACATTGCTTTCCTTTAATTTTAAATTTAATCCATAATATATTTTTTTCTGCAATTTCGATAAGGTTTCCATCGGGAGCTCCGAAATCTGGAACTATTATCAAATCATTTTTTTTAAATATTTCTTCTTTCCTTTTTAGTATGTGCTGTATTCCATATATACTTCCACATTCTTCGTCTGATACAAATATTAGGCTTAAATTATATTTTGGATTAAATAATTTTTTGTTGGAAAGGGAGCTCCCAAAAATCATATTTATTAATAATAATGTGGAGACTATACCTTTGTGGTTGTCCTCGCTACCTCTGCCGTAAATTTTCCCCTCTTTAATGGTTGGAATATAAGGGGGATTATCCCATAAATTTAAATCTCCTTCTGGCACAATATCCAGATGGGAAATTATATGAAGTGTTTCTTCTTTTCCAAAATTAAATTTTGCCACAATATTTGGTCGTATTATATCTTTATCGTCTTTTGTAGTGTATTGTTTTATTGAATAATTTTTAATATTGTATTTTTTTATATATTCATTTAATTTATCCAATACATATTTTGACTTTTTTTCTTCCCCTACTCCGCCAAATGCTGGATTAACTGAATTTATTTTAATTAAATTTGATGATATTTCTACTGTCTCGTCCATTAACATTAAATTTATATTCTTGCTCATCATATCCCTCATGCGTTTTATATATTTGCCATATATATGGTATATATCATATATGATGCATATATATTGTAATTCTTTATAATTCTTTATATGTAATTATAAGCTATTATTTTGTGATAAAATGAAATGTGCAAAATGCAATAAAAAACTATGTGTGGATGGAAAAGACTGCAAAAAAGAAATTACTGAAAAAGTAATAAAAGAATATGAAAAGGATGAAAATTTAAAAATAGCAAAAGTTTCCGCATATATTGAAGGGACATATTATATGAAAAAAACAAGATTGGAAGAAATTATCGAATTCTGCAAATTAATGGAATACAAAAAAATTGGAATTGCTTTCTGCATTGGATTGGAAAATGAAGCAAAAACATTGGATAAAATACTGTCAAAACATTTTGATATATGTTCCGTATGTTGTAAGGTCTGCGGAATTGATAAGGAAATATTTGATTTAACGAAAATAAATCCAGATAAAAAAGAATCCATATGTAATCCGATAGCTCAGGCTGAGATTTTGAATGAAAAAGAAACTGATTTAAATATTATATTGGGTTTGTGTATTGGACATGATATATTATTTCAAAAATATTCAGGAGCTCCTACAACAACATTTGCAGTTAAGGATAGAATTTTAGCACACAATCCCATTGGGGTATTATATAGCAGATACTATTCAAAAACTATGAAATAGTAATAAAAATAAAAAAATAATAATAAAATATATACATATACAAATTAATTTTTGTTAAAAAAAAAGAATATAAAAATTCACTTAAATTATAATCTTTCTCCGAAAGCAAATTTTTGTTTTACGGATGTGATTCTAATTGTGAGTGTTTCCCCTTTTTCAGTTTCAGGCACGAATATAACAAATCCTTCAATTCTTGCTATTCCGTCTCCCCCTCTTCCTACATCTTCTATTGTTACATCGTATTCTTTTCCTTCTTCAACAGGAACATTTTTTGGGCTATCATTAAACATATTTATTTCACCTAAGGTAGTATAATTTATTTAGTTATGTATTCACCATTTTATGGTTAATTATAAGTTGATTTCATAGTATATAAATATATCTATTATAAAATAAATAGGATATGGGAAATATGTATAAAATAATAAAAAATAATAAAAAATAAAATAAAAACGGTGATTATTTTGATTAGTGAGGTTTTTTCGTCGATTATGGGCGAAGGAAAATTTATTGGGCGAAGATATATATTTGTCCGATTTAAAGGCTGTCCTCTTAACTGTATTTATTGTGATGAATATACAAAAGATAATATGCCGTGCAGGGTTGAAGAAGTATCTGGAAGTGGAATATTTAAAGAATACACTAACATAGCAGAGAACAACAATTTAATTGAAATAATTAATAAAATAAAAACACCAGATTTATTTGCGGTTTCATTTACTGGTGGCGAACCTCTTTTATATGCTGATAAAATTAAAGAATATACCAATATCTTAAATGATTTAGGATATAAAACACATTTAGAAAGCAATGGAATGTTTCCAAATAAAATTAATTATTTTGATTATTCTTCAATAGATATGAAATTAGCGGAACATTTTGATGGTTTTAATATGGAAAAATACAACGAATTATATCGCAATGAATTAAAATCAATTAAAAAGTTATATAATTTAGGTTCTGATGTATATGGCAAGGTTGTAATTATGGAAAATACGAAACCTGAAACCGTAGAAGAAGTGGCAAAGGATTTATCGGATATTGGGGACGATATTATTTTATGTATTCAACCAGTTAGCCCATTTAAAGATATAAAATCACCATCTCAGCAAAATCTTTTAAAAATAATGGAGGTTTGTGGTAATCATTTGGGCGATAATGTAATATGTACTTCTCAAATTCATAAATATTTGGGAATGTTATAAGATATTATAAAAAAATATTATAAAAAAAAGAATAATTTATTCCTCTTCCTCCAACACATAAGCACCAGCTCCTAATGTTGTATAATATATTGGACAATCCCAAGTTTCTTTAAATATTTTTTTAACCTCTAATACGCACTCTTTTTTAGGTAATGAGATTATTGCAGGACCTGAGCCACTAATGGTAATTCCATATACTAAATCTTTTACTTTTTCCTTTACTTCTGAATAATTATCAATTAATACCGCCCTACATGGTTCAACTACGGCATCTTGCATCATATATTTTCCAAATAATTCTGTATTGTTATTATGTAATGAATGAATCATTCCGCATGCTTTTCCAACATTATTTACCATATCTTTTATTGGAATTTCCTTTGGAACTAATTCTCGTGCTTCTTTTGTGGATATTTGTATATTTGGGAGTGCTACTAATACTTCAAATTCCACAGGAATATGTATTATTTCTAATGGGTCTTGATTTACTACCATTGTAAAACCGCCGTATATTGCAGGTGCAACATTGTCGGCATGTGGAGCTCCTGCGGCAACAGCTTCGCCCAATGAAGCATATTTTACTAACTCTAATTTAGGGAGCTCCAAACCAAATAATTCATTCATCGCAACAGCAACCCCAGCACAAGATGCGGAGCTACTACCCAAACCACTTCCCGGTTTTATTCCTTTTTTAATATGTATATTAATATTTTTAGTTAGGTTAAAATCTTCCATCATTTTTTTTGCTACAACTCCTGCGGTATTTTCATTTACGGAAGTAGGTATTTCTTCGCATTTTTCTCCTTCCATTGATATTGTTATTTTTTCGTTTATATCGTTTCCTTCCTCTATTAAGCTCACCGTAATTGTGTCATAAGGATTATTGAGTGCCAATCCAAAAACATCATAACCGGGACCTAAATTTGCAGAAGTTGCAGGAGAACATACTTTAACCATTTTCATAAAATCACCAATAATATATATGTATATATCTATATATTTATTATATATCTTATATAGTTATTTATTATCAATATATAAAAAGAGATATTGCAAATGAATTAATCTTTTTAGAAAAAAATAGGTATTTCGATATTATTACTCCCTTTGATTATGGT
>OFDI01000053.1_pt1 | contig 20703 bp, 20 predicted proteins | sample 1520301 | NCBI WGS metagenome assembly OFDI01 (sample SAMEA3696446, study PRJEB22514) | metagenome | biome: water; feature: marine; material: hydrothermal vent | place: Pacific Ocean | collected 2014-08-12 | depth 1521 m
ATGATACTTTTTTAGAATTGGATGGTAGATTTTATATTATGGATTTATTTGGGATTATATTCACATAAATTCCTTCTAATATATTATAATACACTATATAACACTTCATATAGCATAAAGTTTTATTATGATACAATAAGTTTCATAAATAAATTATTAAATTTCATTAGGATAAAAAATATGATAGTTGGTATAGTAGGAAAAGTGGAACATAAAGAGCCTACACAAATAGATATAAATACAAATGGTTTAATATATCGAGTTTTTGTTTCTTTAAATTGTAGTGGCAATATAAAACAAGATGATAATATTAGATTATTTACCACTTATATTGTAAAAGAGGATTCACAAAGTTTATATGGTTTTTTAGATATTAATGAGAAAAAATTATTTGATACAGTTATAAAAATAAATGGAGTTGGTCCAAAAGTAGCACTTGCTATTTGTAGCACATTTACCCCTAGTAGTTTTGCACAAATTGTTACAAACAAAGATGTCAATATGTTAAAAAGAGTGCCTGGTATTGGGCCAAAAGGTGCAAGTAGAATTTTAGTAGAACTTAGTGGATTCGTAGTCAATAGTGAAGATACGACCTCAAATAGCAATGGCAATATATCAGAAGCTATGATGGCACTTGAGTCATTAGGATTTAAAAAAGAGCAAATTAAAAAAGCACTTACTGATATTACAGCTTCATCTACATCAGAAATAGTAAAAAAAGCATTAAAAAAATTACAAAGGTAAAAAAATTGAAATTAGCGATAATATTTGGAGCAAAAAGTTTTGAACATGAGATAAGTATAGTAAGTGCAATCACTATGAAAAAAGTTATTAATCAACCACTTACTTATATATTTATAGATCAACATAGAGAATTTTATGAGATACCAAATGACAAATTAAAATCAAATCTATTTAGTAGTGGTGAATATAAAAAATGTGATAAACTTGAACTAAAACAAAATGGTTTTTATAAAAAAACTATACTTTCTTATAAAAAATTAGAATTTGACATAGCACTAAATCTAGTGCATGGTGCTGATGGAGAAGATGGTATTTTGGCATCTTTATTTGAGTTTTTTAATATCCCTTTTATTGGTCCTAGAACAGAAGCTAGTGTAGTAAGTTGCAATAAATATCTTACAAAACTGTATGCTATAGGTGCTTGTGTAAAAACAATAGATTATCACTATTTTAATAAATCTGATACAATTACTATAGATAAATATCCTGTGATTATCAAACCTGTTAGATTAGGTAGTAGTATTGGAGTAAGTATTGTAAAATCTGAAGATGAACTAGAGTATGCTTTAGATGTAGCTTTTGAGTTTGATGATCAAATCATTATCGAGCCATTTATAGATGGTATCAAAGAGTATAACTTAGCTGGTGCAAAAATAGATGGTCAATTTCATTTTTCTATTATCGAAGAACCAAACAAAAATAACTTTTTAGATTTTCAGACAAAATATTTAGATTTTAATCGAACATCTCAAGTTGTAGAAGCCAATATATCTGATTGTCTAAAAGATAAATTAAAACAAAATTTTATCAATATTTACAACAATATCTTTGAAGGCTCTCTTATTAGATGTGATTTTTTTGTCCTAGATGATGAAGTATATCTCAATGAGATCAACCCTATCCCTGGTAGTATGGCAAATTATCTTTTTGAAGACTTTAATAATATACTTATTAAACTATCATCTTCACTACCAAAATCAAAGATGATTAAAATAGATTATAGCTATGTCAATCAAATCCAAAGTGCCAAAGGAAAAGCTTAAAAAAGCGATAAAATATGGCAATAAAAACTATCAATTATCAAGATAAGATTTTTAATCTTAGCTATGATATTTTAAATCCCAACCAAACAAAAGCTTTAGTTATCCTTCATGGTTGGGGTAGCAATAAAAATATTATGAAACAAGCTTTTAACAAATATGGAAAGGAATTTAAACATATCTATATAGATATGCCAGGATTTGGACAAAGTGATAATAACTACATCTTAAATACATCTGATTATGCAAATATTATTAAACTATTTTTAGAAAAATTAAATATTACAAATGATCAAAATCTATTTATTATGGGACACTCTTTTGGTGGTAAAGTTGCTACACTTTTAAAACCATCTAATCTTGTGCTATTAAGTAGTGCAGGTATTGTAGAGGAAAAATCAACCATAGTAAAACTAAAAATCCAACTAAATAAAATTTTGAAGTTTTTAAAAATCAAATCATTAAGTAAATTTTTAAGAAGTAATGATGTGCAAAACTATAGTGAGAATATGTATGAAACTTTTAAAAATGTTCTAAATGAAGATTTTACTGATCATTTTACAAACTTCAAAGGTAAAGCTTATATATTTTGGGGTGAAGATGATACTGCAACATCACTTGAATCTGGGAAAAAAATATCTACACTTATCAAAAACAGTCATTTTTACCCATATAAAGGGAATCATTTCTTTTTTATTGACAATAGTGAAAATATTATTAATACTTTAAGTAATATTTAGGTATAATCCGCGAACTATAGGAATTTTAAAGAGAATAATCTAAATAGGTTAGATTGGGTATTTTAAAGTAGTCCTATATAGATAAAAGGATATTAAATATATGCAATTTAAAGATTTTAACTTTAAAAAAGATTTACACAAAGCTATTGAAGTAGCTGGATTTATTGAGCCAAGCCCAATACAACAAAAAGCAATACCAGTGGTATTAGAGAAAAAAGATATTGTCGCACAAGCACAAACAGGGACAGGAAAAACTGCCGCTTTTGGTTTGCCTGTCTTAGAAAATATGAAATGTGATGGTTCAGTAGAAACTGTCGTTATTGTTCCAACAAGAGAATTAGCTATGCAAGTTAGTGATGAGCTATTTAGATTTGGAAAGTTTTTAAATATTAAAACAGCTACAGTATATGGTGGTAGCTCTTACAGTAGACAGATCAAACATGTCGAATCTGCTTCTATTATCGTTGCTACTCCTGGAAGATTTTTAGATCTTCTTAAAAACAAACAAATCTCAATCAAACCATCAGTAATAATACTTGATGAAGCAGATGAGATGATGGATATGGGATTTTTAGAAGATATTAAATCTATCTTTAAATTTATGCCAAAACAACGGCAAACACTAATGTTTAGTGCTACTATGCCTGAGCCTATCAAAAGATTAGCAAAAACAATTTTAAATGAACCAGAGTTTATCACTATTACTAAAAGTGAAGTTACAAATACAAGTATTTCACAATCATTTTATGTAGTTGAAGAGTATGAAAGAGATGATGCTCTTATGAGACTTTTTGACTATAAAAATCCATATAAATCTATTGTATTTTGTAGAATGAAAAGAGATGTAGATAGATTAAGTTCATACTTGGTTTCTCAAGGATATAGTGCAAAAGGTCTTCATGGAGATATGGAACAGCGACAAAGAGAAGAAGTTATTAGATCATTCAAAGGAAATACTATTGAAGTTTTAGTAGCAACTGATGTAGCTGCAAGAGGTCTTGATGTCAGTGATGTAACTCATGTATTTAATTATCAGTTGCCATTTGATTCAGAGCCTTATGTTCATAGAATTGGACGAACAGGAAGAGCAGGAAAAGATGGTATTGCTGTATCTATCGTAACTCCAGCTGAATTTAGAAGCTTGAAAAAAATACAAAAAGATGTTGGTGCTACTATGGAATCAAAAGTAATTCCAACAATCAATGAAGTTAAGAAAAAACAACAATCTTCATTATTAGAAGTTCTAAAAAATCAAGAAATTGATGAAAAAGTATATGAACTAATCGAAAAATTAAAAAATGATTTTGACCTATCAACTATCGTATATAAATTAGCATCTTTTATAGCTGATACTGAAAAAGTTAAAGGTAAAGATAAAATCGGTAAATCAAAAAAAGATATCGAATATCTACTATCAAGAGTTAGAGATGGCCATGGTGGTAATAGAAATAGAAGTCAAAGACGAAGAAACGGCGGTGGTTCAAATAGATCACGAAACAACTCATCAAATCGTAATAGAAACCGAAACAATAGACGATAATAGTCAACATAATCAACAAGCCCCAACTTTGGGGCTATCTTAAAATAGTATTAAAATCTCAAAGATTACTTTTTCTTCTTCTTTTTAAATTTATATAGTTCCTCTTCTCTATGCTGAATCACTTCATTTAGATTTTTAACCTCTATTCTTTGCTCTTTTACTATATTTTCTAACTCTTTAATCTTATTTTGATAATCTGTAAATTCATTTTGTATAGAGATAAGTTTATCTTGATAATTTTGTAACTCCTGTTTACACTCTTTTCTCTCTTCATTAAGCTCAAAAGTTCTATCTTGATACTCTTTATTTAATAAATTATATTTTTGCTCACTTAACTTAATATCCTCTTCATAATGAGATAATTGATTTTTAATAGTTTGATTCTTTTGTTTTTCTAATTCCAAAGCATCAATTAACAATGCAATATCTTGACGAGATGAATATTTAAGTTGTTTTTTTAGCTTCTCAACCTCTTTTGTTAAATGATAAGCTTTTTGTCTATAATCACTAATATCTTGAATAACTTTATGGTGGAATAATCTTTTTTCTGTTTCATCTTCTGTGATTACAAACTGAACAGACATATATCCTATAATATTTTCTCCAATATCATCCAAAATAGGAAAAATTGTAGCATAAACAATATATAACTGTCCATCTTTTGTTTGATTTTTTACTTTACCTTTCCAAGTATCTCCTGCACTTATAGTATTCCACATCTTTTTAAAAAAACTTTTTGAAACATCTGGATAGGTTAAGATATTATGATTTTGACCTATAAGCTCTTTTTGAGTATATCCTGAAACTTCACAAAATAGCTCATTAACATAAGTTATCACACCATTTGGATCTGTTTTAGATACTATAGCTGCTTGATTTAAAATACTAATATATTGTTCTTTCTCTTGTGCTTGATGTTTAATAATTTTTTCATTAAATTTATTTTCACAAATATCTTGTATCTGCAACATCACATCTTTGATCTGTAAAGGCTTAACTGCATAGTGTCGGACATTAAGATCTATAGCTCTTAATAAATAATCAGATTCAGCATGAGCAGTTGTAAGTATAAAAGGTAAATCTTTATCAAATTCTCTAATACTTTCTAACATATCTAAACCACTCATCACAGGCATATTGATATCAGCCACAACTATATCTATCTCTTCATCTTTAAATATTATCTCTTTGTATAATTCAAATCCATCTTTTCCATCAACAGCGACATAAACTTTTTTGAACAGTTTAACAAATACATTATACATAGTTAAACGAATTCTCTCCTCATCCTCTACATACAATACTGTTATTGTTCTTAATAAATCTTGATTAAACATATCTAATTATATCCTATTTTTAATAATTTGACAAATATTAATAAGTTGTTTTTTTGTAATATCTAACTTAATAATCATCCTTATAATTGCTTTTTTAACAGTAGGTTGCCTAATAGCACCTACAATATAACCTAAACTTTGTAACTCTTTTTGAATAACTAATACTTTTTTATTATCATTTATCTCTATTGGCACAATCAAACTATCAACTTTGATTCCTAAAATATCATATACAATCTTTTGATAAGATTTGATTTTATCTTTGATTGTATTTTTATTTTTTTGTATATATTTTAGATTCTCAAAAGCAAGTGATGTATCAAAAAGAGATAATGATGTAGTATATATGATACTTTTAGCTCTATTTTCCAAATAAGATACAATATGACTAGAGGCTAAAATATATGCTCCAAAACTTCCATAAGCCTTACCTAGAGTTCCCATTTTGATATAATTTGGTTCTATTTTAATATCCCAATAATCATACCAACCTAAAAGATTTTTACCAATCACACCTGAACTATGTGCTTCATCTACTAATAAAATAGCATTATATTTAGTTGCCAATATTGCAAACTCTTTTGGTGCTACTGTAGCTGACATAGAATAAACACCCTCAATAGCAATAATCATTCTTGCATTTTTATTATTTAGAAGCTCTTTTATCTTATTTTCCAAATCTTCATAATTATTGTGTTTAAAAAAAACAACTTTACCTTGGATAAGCTTTGTTGCTAAAATACCACTAGCATGGTATTGTTCATCTATAAATAAAATATCTTTTTTTCTCACTAACGATTCTATCAAAGCTATATTTGCCAAAAATCCACTACCTACTGTGATACAATCCTCAAAATTATTTAATTTCATAAGTTTTTTTTCAAACTTTTGATGTAAAGGATGATATCCATTGACTAACATAGAAGCTTTCGAAGAGTGATATTTCTCTTTTGATAATCTTTGATATGCTTTTTTTAAAAGAGATTTTTTCTTAGCCAATCCCAAATAATCATTTGAAGCCATATCTATTATATTTTCATCAAATATTTTTCTTTTTCTAAATCTATTTGATTTAACTAATAAATTTAACTCTTTTTCATAAAATTTCATATTTTTTTTACAAGTTGTTCAGGAAGCAATCCTAAAGATTCCTCTAATAATTTTGTATCACCATGTTGGATAAAAATATCATCATATTCAAAAGTTTTTATTTTTATATCTAAATCATATCTACTTATAAACTCTAACAATGCACTACCAACTCCACCTTGAGCTTGACTATCGCTAAATATATACCATTTTTTAGTTTTTGTTGCTAACTCTTTTAGTAATTGCTCATCCAAAGGCTTCACAAATCTTAAATCTACAATAGTTACATCATCTTTGTATAGTTGTTCTGTTTTAATTGCACGAGATACACCAGCACCATAACCTATAAAAGCTATATTGCTATTTGTTTGTTTTAAAATCTCCCCTTTTGCTAATTTAAAATGTGTAGGTTGATATTGTAAATCATCAAATGCACCTCTTGGATATCTAATAGCACAAGGGTTGTTTTTAAGAGTTAGAGAAAACTCCAAAGCATATTCCAAAGTTTTTTCATCTCTTGGAGCAAATAAAATCATATTTGGCAAAAATCTTAAAAAATTAATATCAAACTGACCTTGATGAGTTTCTCCATCTGCCCCTACTATTCCTGCTCTATCTATTGCAAATACCACAGGCAAACTCATCAAGCATACATCATGCACAATCTGATCAAATCCTCTTTGTAAAAAAGTAGAATATATAGTAATAAACGGTTTAAATCCCTCTTTTGCTAGACTTGCCATAGATGTTACAGCATGTTGTTCTGCAATAGCTACATCCCAAAATCTATTAGGAAAATGCTCTATTAATTTATCTATACCTGTTCCACTTGGCATAGCTGCAGTTACACCTACAATCTTATCATTTTGTGATGCTAATTGGTAAAGTTTATCACTAAAAATCTGTGTTGCTGATCTTTTAGTATTAGATTTTTTTAAAAACTCTCCTGTTTGTCTATCAAAAGGTCCAACACCATGCCATTTTTCATGTTGTCCCTCTGCTATACTATAACCTTTACCTTTAATTGTTCGTGCATGAACTACAACTGGTTTATTTAATTTTTTAGCCAAAGATAGTGTTTCACATATCTCTCTTATGTTGTGTCCATCTATTGGACCTATATAATCAACCCCCATCTCTTCAAAAATAATACCAGGGGTAATTAACTTCATACTCTCTTCTATTCTTTTAGCAATATATGTGCTACCTTTTGGCATATAGTTTTGAACAATACGATCAACTTTACTTCTAAATCCTTGATACATATCCCCCGCCAAAAGTTTACTTAGATGTTTTGAAACTGCACCTATTGGTTTTGCTATACTCATCTCGTTATCATTTAGGATAATAACTACAGGAAGTTTTAAATCACCTAGTTCATTAAGTGCTTCATACACCATACCAGCACTCATAGAACCATCTCCTATCATAACAACTGGCACTTTATTACTATTTGATAATTTTGCAGCTTTTGCAGCTCCTACTGCCAATGAGATAGATGTAGAACTATGACCAGATACAAAATAATCAGCATTTGATTCTTTTGGTTTGGTAAATCCACTTAAACCACCAAATTGTCTAATAGTTTCAAATTCATCCCATCTACCACTTAATAATTTATGTGGATAACACTGATGAGAAACATCAAAAATAAAAGGATCATTATCTTTATCAAATACCTCATGCATACCAATTATAAGCTCTACTGCACCCAAAGGTGAACTAAAATGCCCACCATGTCTTGATACTACATCTATAATTCGCTCTCTTATTTTATTGGCTAATCTATCTAGTTCATCCACTCTTTGTTGTTCAATTTTCATATATTTATTATTACCTACTTATCTTAAACTTCATTATTTCAAATCTACTTCCCAAAAAAACTCTATCCAATTTTGTGCTTCTTGGACACTAAAATCTGGTTGAATAATAGCTGTTTTTTTATAAAATAGTGAAGCTATTTTAAATTCACTATATAAATACTCTTTTGTTAAAAGTTTTTTTATCTCTGCTATTGTTTCACCACTATCTACAATATCATCAACTATCAAAACTTTTTTATACCCTTTTAGATCTGGGATATTTGATATTTTAAAATTATCTAATTTAGTTGTCCCATCATAATGGATAGAGTTTATTACAAAAAGATTATTTGTATCTAAACCTTGAGCTAAAATATGTCCAAAACTTAGCCCTCCCCTTGCAATAGCAACTATCGCATCTGGATTATACTTTTTTATCTGTGGTAAAATAGTTTTACAATCTTTTAAAAAAGCTTCATAACCATAATATTGTTTAATCATTTAGCACCATATCAAGTATCTTAAATACTTTTGTATTTTGTTCTTGTGTTCCTATTGTTATACGAATAGCATTAAATCCATACCCCGTCATATCTCGCACAATAACCCCTTTTTCAAGTAGTTTTTGAGCTATATCTTTTGAAAAGTAGCCATCTAAATATATTGTGATAAAATTTGTATAGCTTGGAATATATTTAAAATTTTTAGATTTTGCATAATCCTCATATCTTTTCATTTGGATAAAATTTTTCTCTATACAATCTTGAACAAACTGCTCATCTTTTAGTGCTTCAATAGCCCCTGCTAAAGTTAAAGTAGTAATATTAAATGGTGGTCTTAATTTATATAGATTTTGTATAATATCATCTTGTGCTATTCCATAACCAACTCTTAATCCACCTAAACCATAAGCTTTTGAAAAAGTTCCTAAATATATCACATTTGAATATTTTGCTATCACTTCACTTGGATTAATTGCTTTTGCACCATCTTTATATGAAGCAAACTCTTGATAAGCACCATCAAGTACCACTAAAGTATTTTCATCAACCTCATCCAAAAACTCATATACATCTTTTGCATCCAGACACTCCCCTAAAGGATTGTTTGGCAAACAAAGAAAAATTATATCAGCACCTTGATTTTTATAAATATCTCTAAACTGATCTAAATTATGCTCATCACTTTGAGTTTTAAGGATTGTTGCTCCTGTTTGTTTTGCATATATCTCATACATAGCAAATGTAGTTTTTGCCATAAGCACTTTACTTTTGCTATTGCATTTTGCATGAACACAAAACTCAATAACTTGATCTGAACCTGCTCCTATTATAATCTGATTTTCTTGAACACTAAATTTGTTTGCAAGTGCCTCTTTTAGCTCATACATCGAATCATCTGGATAGATACAAGCATTTACAGATACCTCTTGTAGTTTTTTTACTACTTTATTGCTTGTACCATAAGGGTTTTCATTTGAAGCTAATTTTATAATATCCTCTTCTTTAACACCATATTCTCGCACAACTAACTCTATTGGTTTCCCTGCTTCATATACTTTTACATCATCTAAAGTTTTATTAAATATCATCTGCTTCCCTTACATAACTACCTAAGAATTTTATCTCATTTTTATATTTATTAAATATTTGTGATACAGCTTTATCATCTTTGTGGGCATTAAATTCTATAAAAAATGTAGATAACCCACCAATAATATGCGATTTTATTTTAGTAAGATTTATTTTTGCTTTGTCAAAATCTTGTAAAAATCTCACTAATGCTCCAGCTTCATTTGATAACTGCACCAAAATAGATGTTTTATCATCTCCACTAACACCATTTTCAAAATCACTTATGATTAAAAACCTTGTTCTATTATTCCCTTTATCTTCAATATTTTCAAATAAAATAGGAAGATTATACATTTTTGCTCCTACAGATGAACAAATCGCTGCACTATTTGGTTCTTTTGAAGCTATTTTTGCAGCTTTTGCTGTAGATTCTACAGGGATTAGCTCAATCTCATCAAGACCTAAATCTTCTAAAAACAAATGACACTGATCTAAAGCTATATCTTTTGAATATATTTTTTTAATATCTTTCACACTATCTACTGTTGTTGCCAAAACATGATGGATATCAACCATCACCTCTGCTATGATTTTTAGGTTTGTTTGACTAAAACATGTAATGGTATCATTAACAATACCATTACTACTATTTTCTATAGGAACTACACCAAACTTAGCTTTACCACTTGATACTTCTCTAAAAATACCTCGGATACTACCAATCGAAAGATATGAACTCATAGCTCCAAATCTACTTTCAGCAGCTTGATGTGTAAAACTTCCAGCAGGTCCTAAATATGCGATATTTTCAGGCAATTCCAAATTTCTACTAATTGCAAAAATCTCTAAAAACAGAGCCTCAATAGCATTTTTATTTAACAATCCATTTGTTTGATTTGAGATATTTTCAAGTCTTTGGATGATAGATTTTTCCCTTTCAGGTCGATATATTGCTCCACCACTTGTAGCTTTTACTTCACCCACTTTTTTAACTGTTTCCATTCTTTGATTTAAAAGAATTAAGATTTGATTATCTATCTCATCTAATTTATCTCTTAATTTACCTAATTGTATCGCTTCATCCATCTTAGTTAAATCCTTTAAAATTTCTTCTCTTGTGCTTCATCTAATATCTCACTAGCAATCTTATTAGTTTCTATAGCAATAGTTTGCACATTTTGAATCATATTTGTGCTTTTGATTGTTTGTTGGTTAATCTGATTAATATTATCATTTATTTGAACTATTGATGATTGTTGATGGTGTGCCGCTTTAGTTACATTTTGAATTAGATCAATAGTTGAATTGATATGATTATTTAACTCTTCATACCCTTGAGTCATATTTTCAGATATCTCTTGTCCTGAGTTTGCTTTTGTTGTTGCTTTTTCAACTAAATCTTTTATCTCTTTTGCTGCTTCTGCACTTCGATTTGCAAGATTTCTAACCTCTTGAGCAACTACTGCAAAACCTTTTCCAGCTTCTCCTGCTGTTGCTGCTTCAATTGCTGCATTTAGAGATAAAATATTTGTTTGAAATGCTATCTCATCTATAATATTAATAGCCTCATTAATAGAATTTACTTGTTGGAATATCTCTTGCATCTCAGATGTTGTTTGAGTAGCTAACTCTTGCCCTACTGATACTGCTTTGGTAACATTTTGAGCATATTGTGCCATAGATGTTGCATCTTTGGCAGTTTGATCTATTGCCGAAGTGATTTGAGATAACTGCTCTACACTATTTTCTAATTGAGCAGATTGTTTTTTTAATAGATCTTGAACAGTAGTTACTGATTCTTCAAGATGTTGAGCATCTTGCTGTAATGATTGACCATTTTGAAGATTTGTTTTTGAAGATTTTGCTAAACTATCTCCTAATGCATCAACTTTTTGAAATACCTCTTTCATAGTTCCTACTGTATTTCCTTTTGAGTTGATTCTTGAGATATAATTATTTTGATCATAATCATTTAAAACATTCAATACTCTATTGAGATTATATCCAATAGCATCAATTAATTTATTTACTAAATTTCTTAAATCCTCCAACTCAGCACTATGAGCTTGAGATTTAATCTGCACATCATAAATTCCTACTGAGGCTTTTTCGATTACCTCTTTTGCCTCACTAATGACCGCTTCATCTTTTTGCACACCCTTAACAGTTGCATCTATATTTTTATTAACTGATTCTACAAGTTCACCTATTTCATCATTACTATATTGATCTATATGAGCTATATCATTTTTCTCTTTTTTGATATATCTAAAAAACATCTCGAGACCTTTTTGAAATGCTTCTATTGGCATAGTAGCTCGTCTTATTAACCATGTCATAAATAGTGTTACTAATATTAAGACTGCTATAGCTTGAACTACTAAATTATTTACAGTGCTATTAATAATAAAATCTGATTCTTTCAGATCAAATGTAAGATCCAGCACACCAATAACATCTCCTACATTCTCATTTACATGACAATACAAACACTCTTTTTTTGCTATCATAGGTTTTAAAGATCTAATTGTGTGATGACCATTTTGATTTTTTTCTATAAGTTTATCTTTTTTTGTATTCATCACTTCTAAAATATCTTTATTGGTAATCTTTTTTTCAAGGGGAACAAATAGCTCTATAACTTTATCATTTTTAGCAACTACAAATTTTTTCAATCCAGGAATACTATCTCTTGCTTTTTGCTCAGCATCTTTAATAACCTCAATATCTCCTGTGTTCATAGCTGTTCGCAGATTTAAAAATATAGAATCAGTTAGCTGGTTTAAAGCCATCTTAGCATTATTTTTTGCTAGATCATCCATCCTATAAGCAGATGTAAAAACTGAAATTAAATTACTAATAACCAAAACCAATATAGTTGGTGCAATAATTTTAGTTCTTATTCTCACTCTCCCAAATAAACCTTTTGTCATTTGATTTGTATTTTCCATGTTATTTCCTATAAATTATCAACTTTTATAGATATTTTTCCTCTAAAGCAATCATATCTTCAAAAGTTTCTCTATCTCTAATAATTCTATCTTGATTATTTTCAATAGCTATCTCAGCAACTCTACCTCTTGTATTATAGTTACTTGCCATAGTAAAACCGTAAGCACCTGCACTATGAATAACTACTAAATCATTATGCTCTGTTTGTGGCAACTCTATATCTTTGGCAAAAAAATCACCACTTTCACACACAGGACCTACTAGATTACATTTTGATTTATTATCATTTTGATTTAAAACTTCTATCTTATGATAAGCATTGTATAAACTTGGTCGAATTAGATCATTCATAGCACCATCAACAATTATAAATCTTTTATCACTATTGATTTTTTCATATAGCACTTTTGTAACAAAATATCCACTATTTCCAACTATAAATCTACCAGGCTCACAAACTACAGTTATATCTAATCCAAATAAAGCTTCCAATATAGTTTGAGCATACTCATTTGTATCGATAAGTTTTTCATCATCATAAACAATTCCAAGTCCACCACCAACATCAAAAAATTTCAACTCAATATCAAGAGCAGCTTTTAGATTTCTTACTAGATTGGCTACAATATTTACAGCTTCTTTAATAGGAGATAATTCTGTGAGCTGACTACCTATATGGCAATGTATCCCAATAGGATCTAAAAAATCGCTATTTTTTGCTTTGATATACATCCTTTTTGCTGTATTTATATCTACACCAAATTTATTCTCATGAAGTCCTGTTGAGATATATGGATGAGTTTGTGGATCTACATTTGGATTTACTCTAATACTAATTCTTGCCTCTTTGTTTAACTCTTTTGCTAAAAGTTCAACTCTGTGTAACTCCGCTTCAGACTCTACATTTATCATAAGTATATCTAACTCTAAAGCCTCTTTTATCTCATCGTCAGTTTTTCCTACACCACTAAAAATTATTTTGTATTTAGCAATACCAACTTTTAAAGCTCTTTTAACTTCACCTATACTTACACAATCAGCTCCACTTCCTTGTTGAGCTAAATGTCGCACTACACTTAGATTTGAGTTTGCTTTGATCGCGTATGAAATCAATGATTTTCTAGCTTTAAAAGCTGTTTTTAATTCTTGATATTGTTTTGTAATATAATCAAAATCATAAACATAATAAGGAGTTTGATATTTTTGTGCTAAATTTTGAAAATCTATCTTATTTTCCATCTATTTTCCATCCCAAGCAATAGTTTGTTTACCATCTTCATCAAATGAAACTGCTGGCATACCCATAATATTGTATCCACTATCTACATAATGAACTTCCCCAGTTACTGCACTACTTAAATCACTAAGTAAATACATACCACTATTTCCAACCTCACTAGTTGTTACATTTTTTTTCAAAGGAGCATGAGCTTCATTCCATTTTAACATAAATCTAAACTCCCCAATTCCTGCAGCTGCAAGTGTTTTAATAGGACCAGCACTTATAGCATTTACTCTTATGCCATCTTTTCCAAGATCCTCAGCAAGATATTTTACAGTCATCTCTAAAGCTGCTTTTGCTACACCCATTAGATTATAATTTGGTATATATTTTACCCCTCCATAGTATGTAAGTGTAAGGATACTACAACTATCACTCATAATAGGTTTTAAAACTTGAGCAACCTCTATTAAACTATACACAGATACATTCATAGCTACTTCAAAAGCATTTTTACTAATATCTACAAATCTTCCACTTAATCCCTCTTTTGGAGCAAATGCTATAGAGTGAACTATAAAATCTATTTCTCCTAAATCTTTTTCTAAAGACTCTTTTAAAGCTTTTATCTCATCAGGATTACTTACATCACATGGATATACATAATTTTCACTTCCAAATTCAGCTGCTATTGGCTCTACTCGTTTTTTTAAACTATCATTTAGATATGTAAATGCTATTGTTGCACCTTGTGCTGCACATTGCTTTGCTATTCCATAAGCTATAGATTTATTATTAGCAACTCCTAAAATTACACCTTTTTTACCATTCATTATCATTTTTTTCTCCTATTATTTATTTTTTTGCCATATAAAATCAAAATCAAATTCTATACTACAACTATTTATATCAAAGGTATATTTTTCATTAAAAAAATCACCCTCTTTGATATATTTGCCATCTTTTAGTTTATAAACTTTTGCCGTTTTATTTTGGGGATATACTATTGTATAATATTTTACACCCTCTTTTTCATATAGCTCAAATTTTAACTGTTCATCTCTTTTTGCAGATGATGGTGAAATAATTTCAAATATCAACGCAGGTGATCGTGTAATATAATCTTTAAATAATCCACAAACTACCATACAATCTGGACGAACGATAGTATCATCATAAAACTCCACATCTGTTTCAAAAAGTGCATAACAATTAGCACAATCATCCAAAGCTACATCTAACTGTCTTGCAATTTTCATACTTATATACTGATGTCCAAACATAGGTGATGGTGCCATAGCATAAGGTTGCCCATAAATTAGCTCCCATTGTTTATCCCAATGTTTATAATCCTCTTTTGTATAATGTTCAATATACGCTAAGTTTGACATAATATCCTCCTATTTTATTTTTGAAGCTATATCTATCATTTTTGTAAAACTTTCTACTTCCCACGAAGCTGTTCCAATTAATGCACCATCTACATTTGGTATATTTAATATCTCATCTAAGTTTGCAGGTTTTACACTTCCACCATAAAGTAAAGGTTTATTGATCTTTTGTTTAATATTTTGATGCACTACTGTTATATCATCAGTTGTTGCAGTTACACCTGTTCCAATTGCCCAAACAGGCTCATAAGCTAAAATAAGATTTTCATAATCTAAATCGATACCCTCAAACTGCTCCCAAATATAACTTAAAGTCTCAGTTAATCCAGACTCTTTTACATCAAGTGGCTCGCCGACACAATATATTATCTTATATCCTAACTCTTTGTAATAGTTATATTTTAAAGCTATATCTTTTTGTATTTCACCTAAAATATGTCGTCTTTCACTATGTCCAATTAAGATAGTTTTGATACCAAATTCATCTAATTGCTCTGTGCCTATCTCACCTGTAAATGATCCATTTTTTGTAAAATAAGCATTTTGTGTCCCAATAAAAAGGTTTGAAACTGTATCAAAACTATCTAAAGCAGTAGCAGTTGGAAAAATAAAAACTTGATTATTTATATTTTGTTGTTTTAGATAACTATCTACTTCATTGATAAACTTTTTAGTTGAAGCTCTTGTATGATTTGTTTTAAAATTACTTGCGATTATTTTCATAAAATATCCCTATTTTGATTTTAGTCTCTTTAGGTAATATTTTATCTAAAAATTATTAAATATCTAATTTATCAAGTAGATTTTGGAAATTTTTAACAATAATTTTTTTTCTTGATATTTCAATAATACCATCTTTTTTTAAAGATTGTAAAGTTCTATTGACAACTTTTCTAACACTTCCTACCATAGAAGCTATATCATCATGTTTGAGATTGTCAATAATATGTAGTTTTGGCTTACCATTTATATCAACTTTGGTAAATTTAGCAAATAGTTGCACAACCCTTTGATACACATCATATACAGATAAACTAACTGCTAGATTCTCCATAGATTTTAATTTAGAAGCTAAATAAGCATAAAAATATTGTTTAAACTCATTATCTTTATCTATCATATTTCTAACATCTACTAATGGAACTTGAACTAAATGTGTAGCTTCTAAAACTTCAGAAATATATTGATTAGGATTTGAATCCAAAAGAGATACTACATCAAACATATCTCCTCTTGTAAGTATATATAAAGTTTGCTCTTTTGCTGTATCTATATTAAGATCGTAAATTTTGATTTTGCCATCTAGGACAAAATAGAAATATTTTGCAGTATCGACACTATTTAGAGGATCTTCCCCCACATCAAAAAAAAGCTCTTTTTGGTTGATTAATGTAGCAGGAGTATTGCCGATTTTTTTTAAAACTAATTGTGTATTATCTCTGTTCATACAGAATAATACACAATTTTAACTAAAATTATTTAATTTCTATAGATTTTGCTTCAGGTTTTTTTACCTCAACTTTAGGTAAAACTATCTCTAAAACACCATCTGTAGCACTTGCTTTGATATTTTCAACATCTACATCTTCAGGAATTGTAAATACCCTTTTAAATGTTCCATAGCTACTTTCTATTTTATAATAATCTTCCTCTTTTGTCTCTTTTTTCATTTTTCTTTCACCTGAAACGATCAAAGCATTATCTTCTACCTTGATATCTATATCTTTTTTCTTCATACCTGGAAGATCTAGTTCAATATGATATGCTGATTGTTCCTCTTTTGTATTTACAGCTGGTGTAAAATCTACATCAACAGTATCTGTTTGAACAGTTGAACTAAAATTGTTTAACATTGAATTTAAAATATCAAAACTTCTTCTAAATTCTCTAAATTCATTATTTGGATTGTATCTTGCTAACATCATTTTTAACTCCTTATATTTTATTTTATTTTCGATGAAATTATAAAATATTTTCTAAAAGAGTTCTGCCACTTAAGTAGCATAAAATAAAAAATTTTAAAAATTATTGATTTATAACTAATTTAACTATATCTACAACTTTTGAGGCATATCCCCATTCATTGTCATACCATAATACAAATTTAACCATTTTATTGTTTTTCACCTCTAAAAAACGGTGATCTACAATAGTTGTAAATCTTGTTTTAGCAAAATCATTTGATACTAATGGCTCTGTATTATTAGATAATATATCGTATTGTTGAGTTTGTTCATATCTATACAACATATCTACAATATCATCTTTTAATATAGATTTTTTTAGTGATAAAACTACATTGATAGCCCCAACTGTAGATGTTGGAACTCTAAAAGAGCTTGATGATATGATATTTTGATCTATATTTGCTAACAGATAACTACAAGCTTCAATAGTAGTAGTTCCACTTGGGATAATATTTTGTGTAGAACTTCTTCCAAACTCAAAGTTACAGTTTATATCTCTATCACTTTTGCTTATACAATTACTATCTAAAGTTTTTTGATGATTTAAAAGTGGATGAATAGTTGTAACATCTCCAAACTCTATACCAAACTTATCATCTATAAGTTTTAACAATACAGATAAAGCAGTAGCATTACAAGAACTTGTAGATATAACTTTAATATCTTTTTTATCTAATTTTTTTTCATTAACTCCTAAAACTATATTTTGAACATCTTTTCTTGGATGTGTTAAAAATATATGTTTTATATCAAGAGCATTTAAAATATCTAAATCTATTTTGATACCACTTGCATCTATTACTATATCTATATTTTTGGATCCAAAATCTATATCTTTTAAAGATTTGTGATTTAATATTTCAATTTTAGAAATACTATTTTTTATAAAATTACCATCTACTTTAAACTTATCTTCTAATCTTCCATAAGTAGAATCATAATTTATCACATAAGCTATATTTTCTATATTTTGGTTTATCTCGTTTATTGCTACGATATTAAAATCTTGTTTCTCTAAGGCTAATCGTAAGATTAATTTACCTATTCTTCCTACACCATTTAATAAAATATTCATCTAAACTACTTCTATTGGTTGATTGCTATTAACACATCTTCTATGATTTTGTCCAAATCACCATCTAATATAGCATCTACATTGCTATAACCTATATTGCTTCTTGTATCTTTTACTTGTTGGTATGGTTGCATCACATAGCTTCGTATTTGATGTCCCCAACCTATTTCACTTTTACTTATACCTTGTTTTTCAGCTAATTGTTTCTCTAGTTCTAACTCATAAAGTCTTGATTTTAACATCTTCATAGCACTAGCTTTATTTTTATGTTGGCTTCTATCATTTTGACACTGCACCACTATATTTGTAGCAATATGTGTAATTCTTATCGCACTTTCTGTTTTATTTACATGTTGCCCACCAGCACCACTAGCTCTATAAGTATCTATTCGTATATCTTTCTCTTCTATAACAATATCTATATTATCATCTATCTCTGGACTTACCATCACACTAGCAAAAGATGTGTGTCTTTTGGCATTTGAATCAAAAGGGCTAATCCTTACAAGTCTATGGATACCATTTTCAACTTTTAAGTATCCATAAGCATTGATCCCACTAACTATAAAAGATACATCTTTTATACCAGCTTCATCACCTGCTTGATAATCTAAAAGTTCTATCTTAAAATCTTTTCTTTCAGCCCACCTTAGATACATACGATAAAGCATACTTGCCCAATCACAGCTTTCAGTTCCACCAGCTCCTGGATGGATTGTAACTATTGCATTACTACCATCTTCATCACCACTTAACATAACTTCTATTTCAGTTTTTTTAATAATATCTTCAAGTTGCAATGATTCCTCAAAAAGCATATCAATAGTATCTTGATCTTTTTCATCTTGTGCCATCTCATATAGTTCAATAGCATCTTGTAGTGTTTCATTGGCTTTATTAAATTTATTTAATCTACCCAAGAGTCTATTTTTCTCTTTACCTATTTTAGAAGCTTTATCTTGATCATTCCAAAAATCTGGCTCTTGCTCTTGTAGAGTTATTTTATCTAGCCGTTTTTCTATCTCATCAGGTTTTAAAATAGATTTAATATTTTCTAATTTTTGTTTTAAGTTTTTCAAAAGTTGTGTATATTCATAATTATCCATAAGGTGGATTTTATCTAAATTTCATTTAATTTGGTATAATTTGATATAATACAATATGAAATATAAGATTATTTATCAAAAAGATAAACATTTAGATCAAATAACTATCCCAAAATCTGATTTGCAATACTATTTAGATAACTATGCTATTGTTGAATTGAAAAAAATCCAATCATTTAAAGAGTATATTGCAAATAGGATATTAACTTTAGAGCAAGTTATATATTTGTTTTCTGAATTATCTTTAATTCTTGACTCTAAAGTATCACTATTAGAAGCTATAAATATTCTCATTGTAGGTAATAAAATCCCTATACTAAATGATATTTTACTTGCTATACAAAACTCTATTACCAACGGGCAACCAATCTATAAATCACTATATAAATTTAAAAATCAAATTGGTATATTTCCTATGTTATTTTTTCAAATAGGTGAGCAAAACAATACTTTGCATGAAAATATTAAATCTTTGATCAAAGTTCTAAAGATTATACAAGATATAAAAAGTAAAATTGTTAATATTTTATTTTACCCTATGATACTATTTGTATCTATCATTATAACTTTTGTATTTATTTTCAATTTTGTTTTACCTAGATTTTCTTTTTTGTTTGAACAATTAGGGGACAATATCCCTTTAGCTACTCAAATATTATTAGATTTTCATAATTTTTTACAAATTCATTTAATTCATCGTTTGTTTTGTTATCTCGCCAAAGAACACAAATTTTTTCATTTTTTAGATTTTTTCCGATAATGGTTACAAATCCATTTTCAAAATTTGTTTTTTCTACAAAATTGATTTTTGTTGGAACTTTATAATTTTCTAATTTGCTTCTGCAATACTTTCTAATTATTTTTTTTGCTTTATTTAGTTTTGATAACTCTTCTTCAACCTTCTGAATCTTCTTTTTGAGTTTCTCTTTCTTCTCTTTTAGTTCAGTCAACTCTTTATGATATACTGGAATCTCATTAGCATCAATAATTAATTTATTGTTTTCACCTACCATCTCTTCTATGGTAATCGGAGAGATATCATAAAGTTTTACATTTGAACAAATTATATTAATGGTAATATCCATGGCTTTAACTTCACCACCTATTGCTTGCTCTATTTTAAC
>OFDI01000054.1_pt1 | contig 20506 bp, 24 predicted proteins | sample 1520301 | NCBI WGS metagenome assembly OFDI01 (sample SAMEA3696446, study PRJEB22514) | metagenome | biome: water; feature: marine; material: hydrothermal vent | place: Pacific Ocean | collected 2014-08-12 | depth 1521 m
TTTATTACCAAATCTCCCCAAGTTTTGTATTTTTACAGAAAATATTTGAGTTGATAATTCAACTGATGAATGATCACATCAGATTCAATGAAACTATATAATTACACCTGATAAATATGAATCACTATTTTTATAAATCATTAGGCCTTAAAATATTTTTATGGACTTTATTGCTCAGTGCTATGTTTTTAGTTTCATCGTGCGGTTTGTTTCATGGAGGAAGAAAATCAGATGCCCAAGCTCAATCAGAGATGCAAAAACGTCAGAATAAAGCCATTGATGAGCAGGTGAAGATTTATGATAAAAAATATACCGAACAGTTGGACAGGCAGGCACCGGAACAAAAGAAGAGAATTAAAGAGAGCAGAAAAAAACCGACACATATGCACACGACTACCCATAAAAAGCCTAAGAAAAAACATAAAAAAAAGATGGGAATGTCCAATAAACGTAAGTTTTTTCTATGGCGTTGGCTTGGAATATGATAAAAAATATATTTGATGTTTTAAACGATAAAAAAGCTTTAATAATAGATGATTCACAATCATGGCTTGATATTATGAGTTATCTACTTAAAAGTTTTGGATTAAAAGTAGATACAGTTTTAAGTGGAGATGATGCTATAAAAAATATAACTGATGAAGAGAAGCATTATGATATATTATTATTACTCCACCAATAAATTAAATCAATTATAAGGAAAAATATGCTAAACTATTTTTATGAAGATAGAAAGAAATGATGCAAGAAAAGTAGATCAAAAGACACTGCAGTTTTTACGCAATCGTACAATAAAACTAAGAGAGGCAGGTCATTCAAATAAAGAGGTAGCTGCGATCTTAGGAGTAGCAGTTGAAACAACATCTCGTTGGTATAGTAGTTATAAAAAAAGTGGAAAGAAAGCTATAAAAGTTAAGAAAGTTGGTCGCCCTAAAAACACAGGTAAAACACTTACAAATGAACAAGAGCAAAAAATAATCCGCCAACTCATAGATACAACACCCCAACAACTTAAATTCAAATTTGCACTCTGGACAAGAGAAGCAGTAAAACAACTTATAAAACATGAACTTGGTATTGAAATGCCAATCTCAACAGTAGGACACTATCTAAAGAGATGGCAATTCACAAGTAAAAAGCCAATCAAACGAGCATATGAGCGAAAAGATGAAAATACCAAAAAGTGGCTCAATGAGGAGTATCCAAAGATAAAAAAACAGGCTAAAAAGGAAGATGCTCTTATATGGTGGGCAGATGAGACAGCTTGTGTATCATTACCTTCAAATTTAAAAGGTTATGCTCCAATAGGGAGTAAAAACAAACCTATTCTTACTCATCCTGCCAAAAAGTTTAAAATCAATATGATCAGTGCTATTACAAACACAGGTAAAACAATGTTTTCTCTGTATGATGAAAGTATCAATGTTGATAGATTTATAGAGTTCTTGCAAAAGGTTATCGACTCATCAGATAAAAAAGTCTATATGATTGTAGATAATCTAAGAGTACATCATGCAAAACTGGTTACAGCATGGGTAGAAGAGCATAAGGATAAAATAGCACTTTTTTATCTTCCACCATACTCACCAGAGTTTAATCCTGATGAGTATCTCAATCAGGATTATAAAAGAAACGCTAATAAAAATAACATCCCTTTTACACAAGTACAACTCAGAAACAATACTGAAAAATATATGACTGAACTTTCACAAAATGAAGAAAAAGTAGCTAACTTTTTCAAGCATCCAAGCATCGCTTATGCTGCTTGATTATTGAGTTTATTTTTTGGGGGAGTAATAATATATTCAATAATTAATTCTAAATCAAATTGGGCATTTTTTGTCCATATAACTTCAAATTGTCCTCGTTCCTGAGGAATTTCATGTTTCATTTAATTTTAGCCGAATAGTTTTTGTTCGAAAGTTTTAAACATCTCTTCTTGTTCTATAATATTATCATTTTCAATATCATTTTCACTTTGAACAATTAATTTTAATAAGTTTAAAGACTTTTGTAAATTTTCATAACTTTTAATATCTTGAACAACTGCTTTTGCTTCGCCATTTTGTGTTATAATTATTGCTCTTTGATTATGATTTACACTATTAATTACATCAGCTGTTTTTGCTTTTAAATAACTAATCGGTTTTATATCTTGACTTAAATTCATTAAATCTACCTTTTTTAATTAAGATATTATATTGTATCAAATTTAGATTTAATTTGGTATTAAATAAAAGTTTAATTTTTTATAATAATATAAAGAGTGTTAACTAGCTCCCATCGTCCCCGATGGGAGTATTTATCTTGGTTTATTGTTTTTTAAATTCCAGTATGCATCCCCATCGGGGACGAGAGAATAATGCATTTTGTTAAATATATTTATCAATAAATATCACACCACCAATGAATATATTATCTTACAAGCTATGATATACAATAATATTGCTATAAGTTTTTTGATCTGTTTTGCATCTAATTTAAAATACATAATTTTATTGCCAATGTATCCACCAAGTATCGCAGCAATTGCTACAATAACCAACAAAACATAATCTATTTGCACAAAGGTTGTATATGATAAAAATGCACTAAAAGTTGAAAATGGTATCATAAAGCTTACAGCTATCGCCATTTTTTTTGCATCATATCCAAGTAGTATCATAAGTGGCATTATGAGGCTACCTCCTCCAACTCCTAATATTCCTGATATAAATCCAACAACACCACCTACTAAATATTGTATCCATTTTGCTTCATAATGCACTTTTGCCTCTTTTTTACCAAAAAGCATCATAGTTGCACTAAAAATCAAAAATAATGCTAAGCCCATCTTTGCATACTCTACATTGATATATTGAGAAGTTTTTGCTCCAAATGGTGCCATAATAAGAGATGATATAGTAAGTGGTAAAGCAAATTTTATATCAAGTGCTTTTCTTTTAATATTCATAAAAGTAGCAGTAATAGTAGTAGATGTATTTATAAATAGTGCAGTTGCTTTTGCTAGATTAAATCCCAATCCCAAACTATCAAAAATAGGAACTAATGCAACAGCACTACCTACGCCACCCATAGCAAAAAAAGTAGATACTACTAAAGTGATACTAAAATAAAGTAAATAGTGTGTCATATTATTTTACTGTATGTTTAATTTTATCTTCATCTATGATCTCTAAATCATACTTTACTACAAGCATATGTTCAGTATCATTTATATACCACTCTTTACAACCATCTAAACTATGTAGCTCTTGATGTTTTGAATGATCAGTATCTTTTAGATGAATATATGCTAATTTTGTTTTTGCTGGGTTTTCTAATGTGATTACCATAATAGCCCATATTATACATATAACTATCACCCCATAAGAGATATTTGCTAAGCTTGTAATATCTAACATAGCACCACCAATACTACCACCTATAAATGTTCCAAAATATCCAAAACTGTTAAATATTCCTAATACTTCACCTCTTTGATGAATTTTTGCATATTTAACTGCAAGTGATTGAAGGATCGGTTCTTGAAGATTGAAACCAATAAAAAATACAACAACACCAGCACTAAACATCATATATGTAGAACTAGCTCCTATAATCAGATATGCTAATGCTAAAACGATTACACCTAAAAGTAAGATTGCTTTATATATCCCTTTTTTCTCAGCCATTACTGCAGCTGGTCCCATAGATAAAAGCCCAACTACCATAGATGGAAGATATACTTTATACAGCTCATTCATCTGCCAACCATAAGTTTTAGTTAGAACGATAGGGATAATCATAAAAGCAAAAGTCATAAGACCTTTTACTATCATATTAGTTATATTCATTTTTACTAAATTTTTATTTTTAAATATTTTAAACTTTTCATCATCTATATAGGTGTGTTTAATCTTTGGTGGATCTGGCACAAATTTGATAAGCACAAAAATCGAAAATAGTGCTAAAAATGATACAAAATAAAATAAAAATGGCACCCCAACACTAGAAGCTATTAAAGGACCTGCTACCATAGAAAGTGCAAAAGCCATACCTATACTTCCACCCATAATAGCCATAGCTTTACTTCGTTCTTCCTCTTTTACTACATCACTAATTGTAGCTGTAATTACCGATCCAATAGCTCCAGCTCCTTGAAGTAATCTTCCTGCTAACAATACATAAATATTTGTAGCAAATCCTGCTATAAATGAACCAATAGCAAATATAATTAGTCCCATAATAATAGTCTTTTTTCTACCTATTTTATCACTTGCTTTTCCAAATGGCACTTGAAATAACATCTGAGTAATAGCATATCCACCTATAATAATACCAACCATAGTATGACTAGATCCTGGCATATCAAATGCATATACAGATAAAACAGGTAGGACTATAAAAAGTCCAAACATCCTAAGCGATATAATCGCATTTAAAGGCATAATTTTCTTAAACATTTAAGTTCTCCTACTTATTAATTACTTATTTTTAACATAACTCATCTTTATAGACAATAGACAACTATGACTAATTATTTTAATTATGTTTGTTTTAATGATATCACTATTATTTAAGTTTTATATAACCAATTACATATTTATAAAATTATTATCCAAAAAAAGATATAATTAGCCACTTGTCTAATAAAGGAATAAACTATATGAATATTATAATAGCAGGAGCTGGTAAAGTTGGTTTTAATCTAGCAAAGGCTTTGTCTATAGGACATAATGTAACTATTATAGATAAAAATCTTGAAGCTTTATATAGAATACAAGAGAGTCTTGATATTATGCCTTTAAGAGGTGATGTTGAAGATATAAAAACTTATGATCATTTTACCAATAAAGATATAGATCTTTTTATAGCTGTAACCAATATTGACAATGTCAATATAATATCTATACTTATGGCAAATTCTGTTTTAAATATAAAAAGACGATTTGTCAGATTGCAACAAGATTTTTATAATGCAAATATTTTACACGACAAACTAGAGATTGATAGAATAATTTTTCCTACCAAACTAGCATCATATACAATAGCTTCTTTATTAAACTACCCAAAAGCAAATAATGTAAAATTTTTTAAATACACAGATTATAGACTTATATCTATACAGTCGTTATACGATATTCAAATTGACAAAATAAACTCTAACTATTTTAATGTAATTGGTATAGAAAGAGATAAAGAATATTTTATACCATCTAATAGTGATATGATTAAAAAAGATGACTTAGTATATCTCTTTGGATTAGAAGATCATATTAAAACTATTTGTGATCAATTTGATCACAATGAAAACAATCAGATGCAAAATTGTGTTGTATTTGGAGGGGAAGAGTTAGGTATATCTATATCAAAAGCATTGCTTGATATAAATAAAGATGTAAAACTTGTAGAGAAAGATTTAGTTTTATGCACAAAAGCAGATGAAGAACTCCGAGGAAAAGTTACTATCATAAATGCAAAATATGGAACAGCTAATATTTTTGATGATGAGGGATTAAATAGTGCTGATATTTTTATAGCTGCTACAAATAATGATGAATATAATATTATTAAATGTCTTGATGCAAAAGAGAGAGGGATAAAAAAAGTTGTAGCTATAAATAATGAACTAGAATATTATAACCTTATGCACTCTTTGGGTATTATAGTTACAAGAGGTCCTAAAATAAGTGCTTACAATAAAATTATGGAAGAGATAAGCTCATCTGGAGTAGTTATTCGTAAAAGTTATTGTGGAGCAAAAGCAACAGTTTTTATGAGAAAAATATTTTCAAATTCAAAACTAATAAATAAAAAAGCAAAGCCTATCAAACTAAAAAATACTCTTGTTTTTTTTATTAGAAACAACATATTAAATTTATTTACTGAAAAAATTACATTAGAACAAGATGATTTAATAGTGGGATTTTGTTTAGAAAACAATAGTGAATATATGAAAAAGTGGATATATGAACTATAAAAATATTATCAAAACTCTATCTTTTATAGGGATGACATTATCATTTATTTTTCTTATAGATATTGTAGTTGCACTAATTTACAAAGAGAATTATATCAAATTCTTATGGTTTGATATTGGATTTTTTATATCAAATTTTATATTTTATATTTTACTTAGAAAACATGATCTTGATCTAAAAATAAAAGATAGTATATTAATAGTCAATCTTATATGGATACTACTTGGTATCGCTGGGGCTACTCCTATATTTTTATATACTGATGTATCATTTGCCTCTGCTTACTTTGAAGCAATTAGTGGTTTTACAACAACAGGAGCTACAGTATTTACAAATATTGAAGATCTGCCTAAGATGATTTTATTTCATAGAAGTTTAATGCATTGGCTAGGTGGTTTGGGGGTTATTGTTCTAGGTGTTGGGCTGTTATCTATGATAAATCCAACAGGTAGTTTATCACTATTTAAAGCTGAATCTACAGGTGTTCAACTAGAAAAAATAACACCAAAAATAAAAGATACTGCACTTAGTTTGTGGATCATATATGTTGTGCTAACATTGATTGATACAATATTGTTAAAATATTTTGGTATGAATTGGTTTGATGCAATAAATCATGCTTTTTCCACTATCTCAACTGGTGGTTTCTCTACTAAAAACAACTCATTGGGATATTTTACAAGTGATGGTATCGTTTGGACTACAACTATTTTTATGATACTTTCAGGTATAAACTTTTTGGCACATCTAAAACTATACTATAAAGATTTAAGCGGTTATAAATCTGAAGAGGTTAAATGGTATCTTTTGATCTTCATCATACTAAGTGTAAGTTTATCATTGATACATATAGATATAGGTGGAGATAGTTTTTATGATGCTTTTAAACAATCTTGTTTTACAATAGCATCAGTTATGACCACAACAGGATTTGCTACTATTGATTATGGTTCTTGGTCACATCTAGCTATATCTATTATTTTTATAGGTATGCTAATAGGTGGAAATGCAGGTTCAACTGCTGGTGGGATCAAAGTGATTAGACATATTATTATTTTCAAAACTCTCTTTGCAGAATTCAAAAGAACACTACATCCTAATACAATCATTTCAGTTTTTATAGATGGCAGAAAACAAAATGATAAAATTCTAGCAGCTACTTTTGGTTTTTTTACACTTTTTATGCTAACTGCTGGAGTGGTTACTATTTATATATATGCTAGAGGATATGATGAGATGAGTGCTATATCTGGGGCTTTTGCTTTGGTTGGTAATATTGGTCCAGGTTTTTCACTTGTAGGACCATCTTATAATTTTGCATTTTTTTCAGATTTTGATAAAATCTTTTTCTCTGTAGCTATGATTATAGGAAGGTTGGAGTGTTACACTGTATTTATACTTTTAAGTAGTTCATTTTGGAAGAAATTTTAATTTATTTTAAGCTATTTCAAATAATACTTTAGATAAAATTGCCCTTCCAAATTGTAAAATATTTGAGACTATATACCAATCAGGAGGTCATTATGGCTTTAGATCAGGAAGTAAAACAAGAGATTATCTCAAAATTCCAAAGAGATGAAAAAGACACAGGTTCTAGCGAAGTTCAAATCGCTATTTTATCAAAACAAATCAGCACTTTAACTGAACATTTAAAAGCAAATCACAAAGATCACTCTTCAAGATTAGGATTACTTAAAATGGTAGGTAAAAGAAAAAGATTACTTAAATATTTAAGAAAAACAGATTATGCTAAATTTACTCAATTAGTTGCGGATTTAGGAATCAGAGCAAAATAAATCTTTTATATCTTCAAAGGGCAATTAACCCTTTGAGATACTTTTCAATCAAACTTTTCTTTTAAATATTTTCACATTTTTATTTCAATTAAATCAATAATTAGCTAAAATATAGCATAATAACTACTTTATAAATTACAAAGGGACAACAATGCAAAAGGAAACACTCGCATTACACTATGGATATGAAAAAGATACTCAAAAAACTATGAGTGTGCCACTTTATATGACTACTGCTTATGAATTTGATAGCTCAACTCAAGCAGCAAATAGATTTGCACTAAAAGAGTTGGGAAATATCTATACACGACTATCAAATCCCACAACAGATATATTTCAAAAAAGATTTGCTTCCCTTGAGGGTGGAGTAAGTGCAGTAGCAACAGCTAGTGGTATGAGTGCAATTTTCTCAACTATTGTAAATCTTTGTGAAGCTGGAGATAATATAATCGTAGCAAGTGCAGTTTATGGTGGAACTTCAACTTTGACAGATCATACTATCAAAAGATTTGGAATTACTACTAAAAAATTTGATGTTACAAACCCTACAGATTTAGAAGAGTTGTGTGATGAGAAAACAAAATTAATTTTATTTGAAAGCTTATCAAATCCAAATTTGCAAGTTGCTAATTTTAAAGCTATTGTCAAAATAGCAAATAAACTAAATATCATAACTGTAGTAGATAACACGGTAGCTACACCATATTTATGTCAGCCTATCAAACTTGGTTGTGATTTAGTGGTGCATAGCACTAGCAAATATACTACAGGTCAAGGCTTGGCTCTTGGTGGAATAATAGTAGATAGCAAATCTTGTAGTAAAAAGATTAAAAACAACCCACGATATAAACACTTCAACGAACCAGATATATCTTATCATGGGCTAGTTTATAGCGATTTAGAGTATCCACCTTTTACTATGAGAATGATTTTAAATGTTTTAAGAGATCTTGGCTCAACCCCTAGTCCATTTAACTCTTGGATTCTAATTCAAGGGTTAGAGACATTAGGACTTAGAATAAAACAACATAGTAAAAGTGCTTTAAAAATAGCAAAATTTTTATCAAAACATAAAAAAGTTTTAAAAGTAAATTATGCAGGATTAAAATCTGATTCAAACTATAAAAGAGCTAAAAAATATCTAAAAGATGGTGCTAGTGGATTACTTAGTTTTGAAGTTAGCTCTTTAGAGGAAGCTAAAAAAATAGCAGATAATATCACAATATTTAGCCGTGTAGTAAATATAGGGGATAGCAAATCTATCATAACTCATCCAGCATCTACCACACATCAACAACTAAGCAAAGAGGAGCTTGAAGCTTCTGGGATAAATCAAGGACTTATTAGATTAAGCATTGGATTAGAAGATACAGATGATTTAATAGAGGCATTAAAAAAGGTTTTAGATTAAGATATGAAAATTCAAACCAAAAAAGCTTTTTTTGATGAACCACTATATCTTGAAAGTGGAAGGATACTACAACCTTTTGAGGTGATGTATGAAACTTATGGAGAGTTAAATAGTGATAAATCAAATGTGATTATAATTACCCATGCCCTAAGTGGATCTCATCATGCAGCTGGAACTTATGATGGAGATAGAAAAGCTGGATGGTGGGATGATTTTATAGGGGATGGTAAAGCAGTTGATACTACAAAATATTTTGTAATATGTATGAATAATATCGGCTCTTGTTTTGGTTCAACATCTCCACAAAGTATCAATCCAGCTACTCAAGAACCTTATAGATTAAGATTTCCTGTTTTGACAATTAGTGATATTGTAAAAGCACAAATAAGAGTGTTAAAATCACTTGATATTAACAATGTATTTGCAGTTATTGGTGGTAGTATGGGTGGTATGCAAGCACTTTGCTATGCTATTGAGTATCCAACTTTTGCAAAACAAATTATTACCCTTGCAACTACAGCATATACTAGACCTTGGGCGATAGCTTACAATAAAGTAGTAGTAGAAGCTATCAAAAATGATCCAGAGTTTAAAGATGGATATTATGATCCAAAAGATATAGAAAAAAATGGACTAAACGGTCTTGCTATTGGTAGGATGGCGGGACATATCTCATATTTAAGCCCACATAGTATGGATGATAAATTTGGTAGAAGATATGTAAACAATGATGGATTGTATGAGCTATTTGGTAGATTTGAAGTGGAAAGATATTTAGAATACAATGGATATAGATTTCCACATAATTTTGATCCACTTAGTTATTTGTATATTGTCAAAACAATGAATATTTTTAATGCTTCAAGAGGAAGCGATACCCTATCTCAAAGTTTAGCAAAAATAAAATCAAAACTTCACCTTATCTCTTTTAGTGGGGATAGATTATTTATGCCATGCGAAATGGAAGAGATAAGAGATACTATGATAGAAAATGGACAACAAGAATTAGTTACTTACAAGATGATACAAAGTGATTATGGGCATGATGCATTTTTGGTAGAAGTTGATAAATTTGAAGATTATATTAAGGATATATTAGATGAATAAAGATACCCTCTCATTTGAAGATAAAATAAAAAAAGCAAAAGAGCTACTAGATAAATTAGTAGATCCAGAATTAACACTAAGTAATAGTGTCAAACTATACAAAGATGGTTTAAAAGAGTTAGATGAAGCCCAAAAACTCTTAGATGAAGCAAAATTACAATTTGAGGAACTAAACGATAATACTACTGATTAGATAAAAAATCAGATAAAACAGTTTCCCGTTTTGTAATCTCTAGTTTTTTGGAAGCACTTTCAAAAGCCTCTTTCTCCCCTACAATATAACACATATTTTTTGCACGAGTTATTGCTGTATATAAAAGCTTAGTATTATGCATAATAAAATGTGAAAAACTCATAGGTATAAGTGCAGTATCATACTCCATCCCTTGTGTTTTATGTATAGTTAAACAATAAGCAAGTGATAGTAGATGATCTATATCTTTAAAATCATAAAAAACTACAATATCATCATTGGGATATAAAACTATACATTTAGAATTTTGATAATCAAGTTTTATTATCATCCCTAACATACCATTAAAGATCCTTCTTTGTGCAAACTCATCTGAGTTTTGTTTATACTCACTCATAGTTAAAGAGTTCATATTTTCATTTTTGGTATGGATAACCTTATCTGCTAGTTTAAATTGATATTTTTTACCGTTGTAGGCATCTTCTCTATTGTTGTTAAAAAGTTTTTGAAGATTGATATTTATATTCTCCACTCCTAAAACACCACTTTTCATAGGGGTTATTACCTGAAAAAGTGTCAAATATTGAGATATTTTTTTATCTTTGATCAACTGATATATATCTTGCATATAACTACTTGCTACATTGATTAGATTATGTAATATTTTATTGTTATTCTCATCTCTTAAACGGTTGATCTCATATTGAGATAAAACAGCTTTTTGAGCATAATAGTTTTTGATACTTACATCTATAAACTTAAAATCATCATAGCTTTGATTATATGTTGGAACCTGCCCTACTCTTATATTATTTGCTATTACAGCTATTGCTTTTAGCTCATTTTGTCGATATATTTTTGTAAGCTTACATACAGGTGCTAAATCAAATCTAATAGCATCTGCTAAAATATCTCCAGCTCCAATAGCTGGAAGTTGCCCATCATCTCCTACTATTATAAAAATTGTTTCTGATGAGATTTTAGATACAATCTTATAAAACAAAACACTATTGACCATACTAGCTTCATCTAAAAGTATCACTTTATAAGGGAAAAAATCATCTTCGCTATTATCTATTTTTACAAGTTCAGATTGTATTGTAGCACTATTATATCCAGTAGTATCAGATATTCTTTGACTAGCAATACCACTTAATGCCATACATTTAATATCTTCATAGCTTACTATCTCCTCAAGAAGTTCTAAAATAGCCCTACTTGATGTGCTTTTTCCTGTCCCTGCATACCCTATTAGAAGTATCGTATTTTCACCACTATTGATAAGCTTCACAGCTTTTCTTTGCTCACTACTTAAAACAAATCCCAAAGTTTGCTCTTTTTTAGATATATATTGATCTATATCTAAAACTATCTGTTTATTTTTAGGTTGTTTTTGTCTTGATTGAAAAAACTCTAAAATACCTTTTTCACATATATACAACATACTAGGAGCATATCTATTTTGTTTGGTTTGGTATATCTCATTATTTGCTAATGTTTTGATTAGCACATCTTCATATAGATCATTTTTATCATAAAAATTCAGATATTCATCACATAAACTAAAAAGTTTCTCTTTTGAGATTGAGCTATTTCCATGATTTTCACAATAATCTCTCATAGCATAACTCATACAAGCACCAATTCTAAAACTACTTGTAGCTTCAATACCTAAAGCCAACCCTATCTCATCTGCTTTTTTAAATCCTATACCTTTAATATTTGTAAGAATATATGGGTTTTGTTTTATCTTGTCTATTAGATTATCTACATCTTTGAACTCTTGATATATTTTTGTAATAAATGTGCTTGAAACTCCATATTTACCTAAAAACTCTCCTAATTCTCTTAGATGTTTAAATCTATTCCAGCTAGTTACTATTGTTGTAAGTTTTTTTTCTTTAATACCTTTGATACTAAGTAGATCACTTGGACTATTATCTAATATATTTGCGAGTTCATCTTGAGTATATTTTTTTAATAGTGTTTTTGCTAATTTTGTCCCTACTCCTTGAACAATTTTTGTTAAAAAGAAAAAAAGTTCATCCTCTTTTAGTTCAAGAGTATCAAATTCAAACTGCACACCATATTTTTTATGTGTTTTCCATCTACCTTTTAGAAGTATTGTTTCCCCTTCTAATTTTTTTAGATCTGTATCAAAATATGTTCCACATATTTTTTGATTATTATCTAAAACAGCGATGCAGTAGTGATTATCTTGATTAAAATATAGAACCTTTTTAAGTGTGCCACTTAATCTAATCTGTTCTTGTATATCAATATCCATCATTAAAACTTTTATGTTTATGTTTAGCTTTTTTGTAGTTTGATCTGTTTTTCTCTTTGTGTAATAAATTTGCTTCTTTTAGTAGTAGTTGTCTTTCATCTTCAAAGCTATTGGAATGATTATCTACACTATCTATGATAAGTTGAGCATAAGATTTTAGTTTTTGCATATATTGACTATCTAGCCTAACAGATGTGCTAGATTGAACATCTTCATAATAACTATTAACTTTTGATTTAAAACTCTCTAATTCAAAATCATCATTTTTTAGTAACGATATTACCCGTTTAACAAATTTTTCCAAAACCCTAATATATCTAAATCTTAGGGTTTTTTCACTTGCTACTCTCATTTATTACTTAACAATATCGTATTGAGATAATATCTTTTCTATCTTTTTCATATTCTCCACAGATGGTGGAACTAATGGCAATCTATACTCTAAAGTATCTATCAAACCTGCAATATACATAGCTGCTTTAATAGGTATAGGATTACTTTCACAAAATAAAACTTTATTTATAGGATATAGTTTATCGTTTAACTCTTTTGCACCAGCAAAATCACCAGCTAAAGCTTTTGATACTAACTGACTTTTCATATTAGGTAAAATATTTGCTGTTACAGATGTGATACCTGCTCCACCATTTGCTAAGATTGGATAATCAATAGCATCATCTCCACTTAGCACTTTAATATCTGCTCTTTTTGATAATAACTCTACAGTTCTTTCTATACTTCCTGTTGCCTCTTTTATACCATAGATATTTGCACACTCATCAAAAAGTCTTATTACTGTATCTGGTAATATATCAACCCCTGTCCTACCTGGCACATTATAAAGCATAAATCCCAAATCAGGCACTGCATTTGCTATTGTTTTATAGTGTTGATAAAGTCCCTCTTGTGATGGTTTATTGTAGTATGGACTTACAGAAAATATAGCATCTACTCCACATTTTTGAGCATGTAAAGCGATATCAACCGCTTCTGCTGTAGCATTGCTTCCTGCTCCTGCTAACACTTTTGTATCTGTATTTTTACAAGTTTGCACTGCGATTTCTATACATCTTTTATGCTCATCATGTGTTAATGTAGCACTTTCGCCTGTTGTCCCAACAGGACATATTGCATCTATACCATTATCGATTTGTCTTTGTATCAATTTTGCATAAGTTTGCTCATCCAATTTACCATCTTTAAATGGTGTAATTATTGCCGTTGTTGAACCTGTTACTATTGTCATTTGTTATCCTATAAAATTTTGCTTATTATACCAAAATGTAGATTAGTTTTTAAATAATTTGCTACCTATTCTTACCATATTAGCACCATTTGAAATAGCTAATTCAAAATCACCACTCATACCCATAGAACAAATAGTAGCACCTTTTAAACTAGAAAAAATATCTTTAGCTATCTGAAAACTTTGCACAACTTGCTTAGTATCATCACTATTTGCCCCTATTGTCATAATCCCTTTTAGATTGATATTGCTACACTCTTTTAAGATTTGCTCATATATTTTAACTGCATCTTTTGGATCTACTCCAGATTTGCTTTGTTCGTATGAACTATTGATTTGAAGTAAAAAATTCATCTTTTTATTTTTGGCTTTTAGTTTTTTATCAAATTCTAAAGCTAACTCAAAACTATCTAAAGAGTGAATAAGCACAGGGTTTAAATCGATTATATTGTTGATTTTATTTTTCTGAATTGTTCCAATTAGATGCCACGAGATTGGTAAATCATCTAACTCTTGCATCTTTTGTTTTAAATCTTGAACTTTATTTTCACCAAATGCTCTTTGTCCAGCACTATATAGTGTTCTTATATCATCTGAAGTTGAATATTTGCTTACTGCTACTAATTGAACTATATGATGATCATCTAAATCAAGTCTTGCTTTTTCTATTTTTGATATAACTTCATCTAAGTTTTTTATCGCTATATTTTTATCCATATTTTACCTCTTAAAAAAATCTATTAATATCGTTGTAAAGCCCAAATACCATAAGTGAAACAAGTATTACCCAACCTATAATAGTAAGTTGAATTAAAACCTTTGTATTTGGCTTTCTTTTAAATATCAACTCATAAAGATTGAACATAATATGCCCACCATCAAGTGCTGGTATTGGTAGAAGATTTAGCACTCCTAGATTTACTGAAATAAGTGCCATAATACTTAAAAGTGCAACTATTCCATTTTCACTAGCATCACCTATTACTTTACCAATAGTGATCACTCCACCTATTTGATTTGTAGGGATAATCCCCTCTATCATTTTTTGTATCCCTAAAAAAATCATCTTACTTGACTCATAAGTTTTATCTAAAGCAAAAAATATTCCATCTATAATACCATATTTAACAATTACTATTTTTCTTTGTGGTGCAATACCTACCATTTTTTTATATATAGTTTCCCCAAACATATTTTTACTTTTGTGTATCTTAGGAGTTACTTGAATTTGATGGATACCATCTTTTCGTTTGACATAAAATCTTATAATTGTTTCAGATTTTTGTATCACATTGCTTATTTGTGACCAAGTTTTTATATCTGTATTGTTGATTTTGACAATAGTATCTCCAACTTTTAAACCTGAAGTTTTAGCAGGTAGATCATCTATTGTCTCTCCTATAGTAGGAGAGATAGCATTTACACCTAAAAGTGCTATTATAAAAAATAAAAAAGTAGCCAATATAAAGTTGGCAAATGGTCCAGCAAAAAGTATCGCTATTCTTTGAATTGGCGATAAAACTTGATAACTATCTTTATCTGTATTTACAAGATTTGGATTAAGATCCTCTTGCCCTTTCATTTTTACATATCCACCCAAAGGGATTAATGATATGCTCCAATTTGTCCCTTTATAATATTTAGTAAATATCTTTTTACCAAATCCTATAGAGAAATCATAAACTTTAACACCAAATAATCTAGCTATGCTAAAATGCCCCAATTCGTGTATAAAAACCAATATACTAAGAACTATTAAAAATGTGATTGTATTCATCAATTAGCACTACTACTTGTAAAATAATCTCTTATATACTCATATCCTGAATATAGAGTTAAAAATACTGCAAACCAAAGTATTTCAGTTCCAAAAGGCCAATTCATAAGTAAAAACCCAATAGCAAACATCTGCACAACTGTCTTAATTTTACCAGCCATAGTAGATGCTACATCTTTTCCCTCTGTAACTGCAACTACCCGTAATCCTGTGATAAAAAATTCTCTACTTAAAATCAAAAAAATAGCAAAAGCACTAGCACGATCTAATACCATAAGTCCTAAAAAACCAGCAAGCATCAACATCTTATCTGCAAGTGGATCCAAAATACCACCTAGTTTTGTTTTTTGATCCCAACTTCTAGCTATATAACCATCAAAAAAATCTGTAACACTTGCTATTACAAAAATCAAAGCTGCAGTATAATCCAACCAACTAGGGTCAATATTATTAAAAATAGAGTTATCTCTATCAACCATAAACCACAACATCAAAGGAGCTAGTAATATCCTAAAAGTTGCTAAAATATTTGGTAAATTTAAGTTAGTATTTTTCATATATTATTTTTTGAAAGTTGTTCCACCATCAACTATAAGAGTAGATCCTGTTATCCAACTAGCATCATTGCTACATAAAAAATAACAAGCATTTGCTAAATCTTCTGGTTGCCCCATTCTATTTAGTGGAGATAATTCAGCAGTTTTTGCCACAACCTCTTCATAATTTGTAAATGCTCTTAATGCATCTGTTTCGATTGGACCACCTGAAACTGCATTTACTCTAATACCTTGCTCACCTAACTCTGTAGCCGCATATCTAACCATAGCTTCTACTGCTGCTTTATTTGTCCCATGTCCAGCATAGTTCTCGATATATACAAGATTTCCTGTTGAACTAAGTGATACTATAGCACCACCATTTTTCATCCTTTTTGCAGCTTGTTGAGCACCTGTTACAAAAGCATCTACTGTTGCAGTATAGATATTATTTAAACCTTTTGGTTTTAATTTCATAAATTTATTATAGCCACCTATTACTGCTCTTCCATATATCATAGCATTTGATATAAAATAATCTATATTATCAAAATCTTGATCGATTTGTGCAAACAACTCTTTTGCTGTTTCAGGCTCAAGTATATTATAAGCATAACATCTAGCTTTGATACCAAACTTAGCTTCCAAATCAGCTACAATCTCTTTAGCTACCTCTTCATTTGAGTTATATGTAAATGCTACATTTATACCATTTGATGCAAATTTATATGCACAAGCTTTCCCTATCCCTTTTGTTCCACCTGTAATAACTAAAGTTTTTGTCATTATATACTCCTAATATTTTTTATTTTTCTTATTTTGCAATAATTATTGCATTTGTTAGATGATTTTCTTTTTTGAAATCTTCAACTTCATCTCTACTTCTAAATCCACTTATCCATACTCGGTTGATTCTCTTACCGTTTTGATATGTTTGTTTAATAATAGCTTTATAATCTTGATCCAAAATCAAATCAAATTTTCTTTTGATAGTTTTAGCACCTTTTAATTTTGAAAATGCTCCAACTTGCAAATAAAAATCTTTAATTGAGGCAACTTCTCTTCTTTCACGAACAGTTTTTGCTATTTTTGCATTAAACCCCAAAATCACAAGTTGAACATTTGCTGTTCCTTTTTTTACCATATCTATTTTATGAGCAGCTTTATTTGAAAGATCTATAATTCTTCCCTCTACAAAAGGACCTCTATCATTTATCCTTACTATTGTGCTTTTTTTATTATCAAGATTTACCACTTTTACCATAGTATTCATAGGTAAAGTTTTAGAAGCTGCTGTCATAGCATACATATTGTATATCTCACCATTGCTAGTTTTTTTAGCATGAAAATTTGGACCATACCAAGATGCAATTCCTCTAAAAGTATCTCCAACTTTTGCATAAGTTGGTGTATATCTTTTGCCATGAACGATATATGATCTCATAGTAGCTCGTTGCATAGCTTTACTGTTTTTGATTTTTTGAGGTGGTATATATCTATAAGAGTGGTAAGAGCTATTGTTGTATCTTCTAGCACACCCATCAAATAAGCTTATAGTAAAAATCAATAACAAAAACTTAGTTATATTTGATGACAAGTTTATCTCCTATATGTATCATACTTGTAGTTAGATGATTATCAACCATAAGTTTTTTCAAACTTATTTTATATCGTTTAGCAATCTTTAGTAGATTATCCCCACTTTTTACAAAATAGATTTTGTCTCTTTTGATTGTAGCTGGATCTACAGGTATTAAAAGTTTTTGATTGATACTTATAATATTTGTGTGAAGTTTATTGAATTTTTTTATAAGTTTATATTTTATCTTATATTTTTTTGCTATTTTTGCAAGTGTATCACCTTGTGCTACTGTATATACTTCAAATTTAGTAGGTTTTAGATTTTTTATATTCTCTTTAAATCTAGCAAGAGTAGTATATGGTATATAAATATCATACTTTTTATCCTCTGGAGGCACTATATTTTGTATGATTTGAGGATTTAATGCTTCTAATCTTTTAGCAGATACTCCTATTACTTCAGCAATATTTCTTAAAGCAACTCCACCAGATACTTGAACAGTTGCTATAGGATTTGCAATACCTCGATTTAAAAGATGATAGTTATCATCAGATATTAAAAAATCGCTATTATTCATCATAGCTAAACTTATTATTTTTCTTATATAATCTCTACTTTCGTTGGGGATATATTGTCTTTTGATAGTTTTTTGCTCTATTAGAAGCTGAGCTATATCGGGTTTGTATTTCCATTTTTTAACTATTTTATATACTTTGTATAATTGATTAAATTTGATTGTTTTATGTTGATATCCTCTTATAATTCTTCGGTAATTACTAATAGTTTTATCACCTCTACAACCATTATGATCATCACAATACATATCTAAAGTTGCTCTAGTGATACCCTCTATAATCCTACCCTCTCCACAATTATAAGCAATAGCTGCTATATACCATTTACCAAACATATCATGTAGATGATTAAGATATTTTGCTGCTGCTTGTGTTGATTTGATGATATCCATTCGCTCATCTATGTAGTCATTTTTTTCTAATCCAAATATTTTTCCTGTTTTTGGCATAAACTGCCATAATCCCATAGCCTTTTTATGAGATTTTGCATCTAGTTTAAAATTTGATTCTGCCATAACCAAATATAAAAAAGCAGATGGGACATTATTGTCTCTTAAAATATTTTTTATTTGTGGCACAAAAAGATCAGCATCATTTAGTTTTGTAGTGTAATCTTTTTGATTTTTGTAAAGATAATGTTTATATATTTTTTGAAGTTTATAATCTGTAATATATTTTGAATCTATATCTAATTCATCTAAAATTTTTAGATTATTTTGTAAAAAAGCACTATTTACCAAAGAGGCATTAAGATAAACAGATATAATTAATAAAAAAAATAGTTTTAACAACCAAATACCCTTTTATAAATTTTTATTATTATAGCTAAATTATGCTGTTAAGCTCTTTAAATAAAGCTTTTGCATTATTTGTTGTGATATTTTCTATCTCATTTATATCCAAATCTAATAATTCAGACAATTTTTGAGCAACTAGGTTTGTATATTTTGGTTCATTTCTAGTTCCTCTAAAAGGGTGTGGTGTAAGATATGGAGCATCTGTTTCTATAATAATTCTATTTAACGGTATTTGTGAAATAATTTGCACAAGTTTTTTAGCATTTTTAAAAGTTACAACCCCACCTATACCAAAATAAAAATTCTCATCTTTTAGAGGAAGAAGATGGGAACTTGCATTGAAACAATGTAGCACACCACCTACTTGCTGAGCATCATTTTCTAATAAAATAGTTTTGCTATCATCTGAAGCATCTCTTATATGAACAATCAAAGGCTTTTTATATTTTTTAGCTAAATTGATTTGACAAATAAATATCTCTTTTTGTAAAGATATATTATTTTGCCGTTGTATTTGATCTTGAGGAAGTCTATAATAATCCAACCCACACTCACCTACTGCTACACATTTTGGATGGGTAATATACTTTTCTAAAAATTCTATATTGAAATTATCACAATCGTAAGGATGAACACCAACTGCAAAAAATACTTCATCATATTTTTCACTTAAAAGAATAGCTTTTTGTAGATCTTGAGGATCTGCTCCTGGTATGATGAAAGCTTTGATATTTTCATCAAAAGCATTTTTGATCACCAAATCTACATCATCTTGATATTGTTTATTATCAAGATGACAATGTGTATCTATAATCATATTTGAAGTATTATAGACCCATTCGTTTTTTTATCTCATCTAATAAGCCATTTAATTGAGATATATCTTCTCTTTTGATCCATGCATCAATCCCAAAGTTTTTAAATGCATCAAAATCACTAGGATCATCTATAATCGCTACTGATGTGTATTTTTCATTACATAAATCATGTTTTTTCTCTTCATAGTCAAAGATACTATTGATATCCAAAATTATAACATCAGCTTTTTGACCACAACCACTATGCACAAAACATATTTCATATCCTTGAGCTTCTACATCATCAAAACTTACAACATTCATATTTATCTCCAATATATTTATCGTTATGCTATATTATACTATATAAATTCTTATACTACATAAACCCAAATAAATCCATAATATAAAATCTACCATCCAATTCTAAAAAAGTATC
>OFDI01000059.1_pt1 | contig 19612 bp, 21 predicted proteins | sample 1520301 | NCBI WGS metagenome assembly OFDI01 (sample SAMEA3696446, study PRJEB22514) | metagenome | biome: water; feature: marine; material: hydrothermal vent | place: Pacific Ocean | collected 2014-08-12 | depth 1521 m
CCCTACCTGTAACCAGATTTTTAACTACTAAAACTACAATATTCAATGGACCAGAAATTTTCTGATTATATGCAAGAAACTGATATGTTCTTAATTCTATATTTTTAGTCCCCTTTTTAATCTTTTTTTCTTTAAGCTATTTTGAATCAAGATTTTGATAATTAACTTTCTCGCCATATATTCTTGGTCTACCTTTCTGTTTTTGCTTCTCTTTAAATTTAAAATATAAGGAAGAATCATATCTTAATTTTGAAATTAGAAAAAATCCTTCATCTTCTACTGCTTTAATTCCTTGTCTATTTCCAAACGCTCCATCATAAACAAAATACTTTATATTAGGGAGTTTTATCACTTTTTTTATATATTTTAAGCAAAATAAATATTTAATAAAGCAATATTTCTATAAAATACGAAAATTACAATTTTTAAGTTGCTATTTTAGTAAGGAGTAAATATTGGAAATAAATTTAGTTGATGAAGCCTTTAAATTTATGGCTTTGGGTATGGGGGTTGTGTTTGCATTCCTTGTAATAATGATATTTATGCTAAAACTTCAAACAGTTTTAATAAATAAATTTTTTAAAGATGAATCGAAAAATAAAATTCCTTCAAAACAATGGCAACCAAAACCAACTGACAATAAAAATCTTGTTGCTGCAATCACTGCTGCAATTATACATCATAATATAGAAACAAACAATAAAGGTTAATAATGAGTAAAAAGTTTATTGATATAATGGATACCACTTTTAGGGATGGATTTCAATCTGTCTTTGGTGGTCGTGTTTTAATGGATGATTTTTTACCTGCAGTAAGTGCAGCAAAAGAAGCAGGTATTACACATTTTGAATTTGGTGGAGGTGCTAGATTTCAATCTTTGTATTTTCATCTTCAAGAAGATGCATTTGAGATGATGGATAAGTTTAGATCTATTGTTGGTAGCGAAGCAAATCTGCAAACTTTATCAAGAGGTATCAATACAGTGATGTTAGATACAGGAAGTCGTGAGCTTATAGATCTACATGCAAAACTATTTGCACAGCATGGAACTACAACTATTAGAAATTTTGATGCTCTAAATGATATGGATAATTTAAAGTTTTCAGCTCAATGTATAAAAAAATATGGATTAAATCATGAAGCGGTTATTACTATGATGGATCTTCCTGTTGGTTGTGCAGGTGCTCATGATGTAGCTTTTTATGAAAGAAAATTAAGAAAACTTTTGGATAGTGGATTACCTTTTGATTCTATATGTTTTAAAGATGCAAGTGGAACAGCAAATCCAAATAAAGTTTATGAAACAATTAAAATGGCAAGAAAACTTTTAGGTGATGATATTCATCTAAGACTTCATACTCATGAAACAGCTGGTGTTAGTGTATCTTCTTATTTGGCAGCACTAGAAGCTGGTGTAGATGGTATTGACCTTGCTGCAGCTCCTGTAAGTGGTGGGACAAGTCAACCAGATATTTTAACTATGCTTCATGCTACAAAAGGTAGTAAATATGATCTAGGTGGATTAGATGTTGAAAAGATATTAACCTATGAAGAGGTTCTGCAAGATTGTTTAAGTGATTATGTTATTCATCCTGAAGCTACATCAGTATCTCCTTTAATTCCATTTTCACCAATGCCAGGTGGTGCATTGACTGTTAATACTGAGATGATGAGAGAAGATCATACATTTGATAAATTTCCTCAAGTGATAAAAGCTATGAGAGAGGTAGTTAAAAAAGGTGGATTTGGAACATCAGTAACTCCTGTATCTCAGTTTTATTGGCAACAAGCTTATGCAAATGTAATGTTTGGAGAGTGGAAAAAAATAACTCCTGGTTATGGTAAGATGGTTTTGGGATATTTTGGTAAAACTCCTGTAAAACCTGATGAAGAGATTATTAAATTAGCAAGTGAACAGTTAAAATTAGAACCAACAACAAAAAATCCTTTAGATATAGCGGATGAAGATTTAACTAAATCTGTTGGTGTTTGGAAAGAAAGATTAGAGCTTGAAAATTTAGCTCCAAGTGAAGAGAATATTTTTATTGCTGCAGCTTGTGGAGAAAAAGGTATAACATTTTTAAAAGGTGAAGCTCCTTTAGATGTAGTTAAAAAAAGTGATATAAAAAATATAGATGATAATAAGAGAGGTGAAACAGTAATGGCAGATGGTAATTATACAGTAGTAGTAGATGGACAAAAATTTAGTGTGCAAGTAGCTCAAGGTAATGCTGATATTCAAGTAGTTCCTACACAAGAAGTTTCTGAAAAACCAAAAGAGGTAGAGCAACCAGTTGTTTGTGATACTCCTTCTGGTGCTGGAACAGAGATTGGTGCTAGTGTTAATGGAAATGTTTGGAAAATTTTAGTTGGTGTTGGAGATAAAGTTGAAAAAGGTCAAGTTGTCGCTATTCTTGAAGCTATGAAGATGGAGATAGATATTGAAGCAACTTGTGCTGGAACTATTAGTGCAATACCGGTTAAACCAAATGATGTTGTAGAAGAGGGTCAAACTATAGTTGTAATTGGCTAAATTAGTATTTTGGAGAAACAAATGAATAAAAAACTTATCTCTTTTGTCTTGTTATTGCTTATAACTTTATTTAGCACAAATTGTTTTGCTAATGAAGAACATACAGGGCATAAAGAGTATCAATCAAAAACATTAACTCAACTAGCAAAATCTTTTTTTGAAACAACGGGTATCAATGCTTTAGTCAATCCAAAAGATGGAATAATGACATCAGAACCGAATCCAAAAGATGCTAGACCTATGACTCATTTTGAGCAATCTTGGGGTAGAATTATAATGTTTGCAATAGTATTTTTACTATTTTATTTAGCTATTGCTAAAGGGTTTGAACCATTATTATTACTACCTATTGCTTTTGGTGGTTTGTTGGCAAATATACCTTTAGCTCATATGGCAGGTCCTCATGGTATGCTAGGGATCATATATAATATGGGTATAGCAAATGAATTTTTCCCACTTCTTATATTTATGGGAGTAGGGGCTATGACAGATTTTGGACCACTATTGGCAAATCCTAAAACTGCATTACTTGGTGGTGCTGCTCAATTTGGTATCTTTGGGTCTCTTGTAGGTGCTGTTATGTTAGGTTTTGATCTTCAAACTGCTAGTGCGATATCAATTATAGGTGGTGCTGATGGTCCTACATCAATTTTTATAGCTCATAGACTAGCTCCTGAGATGTTAGGAACTATTGCGGTTGCTGCTTATAGTTATATGGCACTTGTTCCTGTTATTCAACCTCCTATTATGAAAGCTTTAACAACTCAAGAGGAGAGAAAAATAAAAATGCCACCACTTAGAAAAGTGCATAGATTGGAAAAATTGTTTTTACCAATTTTAATTTTAATGATGGCAGTTTTATTACTACCTGAATCTACACCACTAATAGGTGCATTTGCTTTTGGTAATTTTGCAAAAGAGAGTGGAGTTGTAGAGAGATTGAATGATACCATGCAAAATGCACTTATTAATACAGTTACAATCTTTTTAGGACTAGGGGTTGGTTCTAAACTTGCTGCTGATAAGTTTTTGGTATTAGATTCGCTTGGTATTATGGTGATTGGTCTTTTGGCATTTGCGGCTGGAACAGCAGCTGGAGTATTAATGGCTAAATTAATGAACAAATTAAGTCCAAAAGATAAACAGATCAATCCATTAATAGGTGCAGCTGGAGTTAGTGCAGTGCCAATGGCTGCTAGAGTTGTAAGTAAAGTTGGTCAAGAGTATGATAAATCAAATATTTTATTGATGCATGCTATGGGTCCAAATGTTGCAGGTGTAATAGGTTCTGCTGTTGCAGCTGGTGTATTATTATCAATATTCAAATAAAAATTAGGAAAATAAAAAATGTCAGAAATTAGAAATTCTATCAAATTAGAAAATATAGGAAAAATCTATAGAAACCTTGATATAGATACTTTAATAGATCATGCAGTTGAGAATGAAGGTGCAAAAATATCTTCAAGTGGTGCTTTAATGATAGATACAGGTATTTTTACAGGTAGAAGTCCAAAAGATAAATATTTTGTAAATGCAGATCCATCAAATAAATATATCTCGTGGGGTGATATTAACCAACCTATTAATAAAGAGGTTTATGATAAGTTAAAAACTATATCAAACAATCAACTAAATGGAAAAGATTTATATGTAACTGATGTATTTAGTGGTTCTAGTTTAGAAAGTAGAAAATCTATAAGAATTATCACAGAGATTGCTTGGCAAGCACATTTTGTTCAAAATATGTTTATTGTCCCAACAGCAAAAGAGTTAGAGGATTTTGAACCTGATTTTACACTTTATAATGCTTGTAAAACTACAAATCCTAATTTCAAAGATGATAATCTACATTCAGAAGTTTTTGTAGCTTTCAATATTGAAGAAAATGAAGCGGTTATTGGTGGAACATGGTATGCAGGAGAGATTAAAAAAGGTATCTTCTCAATGATGAACTATTGGCTTCCTCTTGATGGTAAAATGGCAATGCATTGTTCAGCAAATGTTGGAAAAGATGGAGATACTGCACTATTTTTTGGATTAAGTGGAACAGGAAAAACTACACTATCTACAGATCCAAATAGAGCATTAATCGGTGATGATGAACATGGTTGGGATGACAATGGAGTATTTAACTTTGAAGGTGGTTGTTATGCTAAAGTTATCAATCTTGATCCATCTAGTGAGCCAGAGATATTTGCAGCAATTAAAAAAGGTGCTATTTTAGAAAATGTAGTAGCAAATGAAAATGGAGAGGTTGATTATAGTGATGGAAGTAAAACAGAAAATACTAGAGTTTCATATCCTATAAATCATATTGAAAATATTCAACCAAATTCACAAGCGGGACATCCTAAAAATATTATCTTTTTAAGTGCAGATGCTTATGGAGTATTACCTCCTGTATCTAAACTTACAAAAGAACAAGCTATGTATTATTTCTTAAGTGGTTATACTGCAAAAGTAGCAGGAACAGAAAGAGGTATTAAAGAACCAACTGCAACATTTAGTGCTTGTTTTGGTGAAGCATTTTTGCCTCTACACCCAACAGATTATGCTAAACTTTTAGGTGAAAAGATTGATCAGCACAATGTAAATGTTTATCTTGTAAATACAGGTTGGACAGGTGGTGCTTATGGCACAGGAAGTAGGATGACGATTAAAAATACTAGAGCTTGTATCAATGGTATTTTAGATGGAAATATTGAAGATAGTGAATTTGAAACTACTCCTATTTTTAATCTATCTATCCCAAAAACTTTAAAAGGTGTTGATACAGAAGTATTAAACCCTAGAAATACTTGGGAAAACAAAGAAGCTTATGATGAAGCAGCTAAAAACTTAGCATCTATGTATATAGAAAACTTTAAAAAATATCTTACAGATGATAGTGACTTTGATTTTACATCTGCAGGACCTGCATTATAATATAAACTAATCTAACTAAACTTTTATAGTTTAGTTAGTATTTAGTCTTTTTATTTGTTAGCTATAATTTTAGCTAAGTATATTAAATTCTTACTCCAATTTGGATCTAAAGCACTAATTTTTACCACTTTTATATTTAGTTCATTTGATATCTGTTTTGCTATTTTTGATGAAAATAAAGGTGAAACTATGATAGCTTTGATATGATTTACTCTAGCAAGATCTATTAGTTTGATAATTTGTCTTGGTTTTGGATTTTTACCCTCTATTTGTATAGGTAATTGTTTAAGATGGTATTGTTTAGCAAAATATCCAAAAGATGGATGAAAAACCATAAATGTTGAGTTTGTTGGTATATCTTTGAGTATTTGTTTGATTTGTTGATTTGTTGATTTTATTTTAGCAATAAATTTTTTATAGTTTTTCTCATACTCTTTTTTATGTTGTTTGTCTTTTAAAATAAGTGTATCTAAAATATCTTTGGCTATGATTTGAATATTATCCAAAGATGTCCAAATATGTGGATCTAATCCTTTATGATGTTGCTCTACCATAGATATTTTATTAATATGTTTTGATAAATCAATAATAAGCATTTTATGGTTTATATCTTGAAATTTGTTTAACCAAACTTGCTCAAACTCTACACCTATACTAAAATAAATATCTGCTTTGGATATATCTTTCATCTGAGATGGTTTTGGTTCATAACTATGTGGTTCATGACCTGGTTTGACCATCAATGATATATTTACCAAATCTTTTGCTATTGCTTGAACAAAACTCACCTCTGGTTGTATAGAAACTACAATATTTAATCTTGCATACAAGCTACTTGTAAATATAAAACTAAATAATAAAAATTTAAAAATTCTCATAAAATCCCCTTTTGTGGGATAATATATCAGTTTTACTTAAAATATTATTATATTTTTCCACTATTTCAGTAAAATATTCTAAAGTTATGATATAATCAGTTCAATTATTACCTTATCTGAATATTTTACATAAATTAGCAGGTTAGAGTTTTAATGAATACACAAAAGAAAAGAGAGAAATATGCAAATTTATGTTGGAAATATGAATTATAGAACTAGTGAAGATGAGATTAATAATCTATTCTCACAATATGGTGAGGTATCAAGTGTAAAACTTATATCAGATAGAGAAACAGGAAGAGCAAAAGGTTTTGGTTTTGTTACTATGGAGAATGATGCTGAAGCAAAAAAAGCTATAGAAGAATTAAATGAAAAAGAATTTGAAGGTAGAACTTTAAGAATAAATGAAGCAAAACCTAGAGAAGAACGACCAAGAAGAGAATTTAATAGATATTAATTTGATGCTATAAAATAGATATAATTTTTTTATTTTGTTTTATTGATATTTCTTTTATCATAAACAAGACTAAAATTATTATATCCCTTATCGTGCCAGTAGTGTAATCTATAATGGTGCAAAATAGCTATTTCATTAGCTATATAAAGTCCTAAACCAAGACCTTGGGAATTTTTAGTTTCTTGTGAAAATGGTTGAGTATAATATTCTAAATCCTTAGATAATTTATCCCCTTTAGTTTTAAAAACAATTTGATTATCCAAAATCTTAATATATATATGATGATCTGTAGCATATTTGTAGCCATTGGTTAAAAGATTTTTAAGTAGGATTACAAATAATGGGCGATTTACTACAATATTTGGATTTTTGGTATTGTTAATAATCTTTACTTCTGATATATCGGTATTAGCTATTAACTCTTGTAGAAGTTGTAGAATATTGATAGATTCTTTTTGAAAATTTAAAAAATCAGTTTTTAGTTTTTCAATATTTGCCAATTCATTAATAGTATCATTCATAAGATTTAGATTTTTTATAAGCAACTCTTTGTCTTGAGTTTGTTTGGTTTCTATCATATTGATTAGAAAAAGATTTTTTGTAATAGGTGTTTTTAGCTCATGCATAATATTTCGCATAAATAGATTTTTGGAGTTTATCAAAAGATTTATATTGGTAATAGCTTGATTAAAACTGTCGCTTATTTGTCCTATCTCATCTTTTGATTTTATATCTATATGGACACTAAAATCACCTTTGCTAAACTGTTGGATTGAGTTGTTTAGCTCTTTTAGTGGTTTGAGTTTTTTTCTAAATAATATATAAAGCAAAAGTGTCATCAATAAAACAAATACAAAAGCAATTGCTATAAATAATATATTTGACCTAATATATACCTTATCTAAAAACATCATATTTAGACCAAATCTTTGTATATAGATGTAGTATTTATCATCAAGATTAAAAACTCTTAGTCGTATATTTATATACTCTTTTTGATAAATTGTGATTGCTTGATTTAAGATTTTTAATTTTAGATCACTATTATCAATATACTTAATATCTAACTTTTTTTCTAAATCATCTATAATCTTTGGGGTAAAATTATGATAAGATAAGACACTTTTAGTGATAATCTCATATCTTTGGTGCTGTATCATTTGATGTTTTTGTTGATCTAGTTTGATAAATATTCCAAATGCCAAACATATAAATATAATAGCGATAGAAAAGATAATATTGATAAATGTAGATATTGATATATTTTTCATATTGAGTTAGTTTTTATTTGTCAATCTGTCTAATCTCTTTTTTAATTCACCCTTTTCAAATGGATCATCCATAGTTATAGTGCCGTCTGGTAGTTGAAAATATATTACACCATTTTTGCTATAACTATTTGGTATCCCATTTTCTAAGCTTTTTCTTTGTGCTTGTCGAACTGCATTGTTTCCGATCTTTTGAATCATATTTTTATCTATCGTAATCATTTCATATCTCCTAAAAAATCATTATATTTATCATCATCTAAAATCTCATCATCATTTGCAATCTCTTCAAATATCTCATTTGAATTATAATAGAAACTCCAACTATCCACCATATCCTTATAAACTTCATAAAATAACTTTTTACTTCTATAATATCGCCTTATTATATCATCTTTTGGGATATGATGACCACCATTTAAAACTCTATTTTTTACTCTGCTTATATTAGAATCTGGATTTTCTAAAAAAAGATATATCAATACAACTTGATATTGTAACTCTTTTGCTATCTCATCTGCATTTATAAAATATAAGTTATTAACAGTAGAAAAACTTTTAGCAAAAGTTGTTTTACCGCTTCCATTTGCTCCTGATATTACATAAAGTGTTTGCATGTCCTACTTCACCCCTATAGCAAAATCTGGCACACTAGTAGGGATCATAGTCGTATGTCCAAGAGTATTAAGCTTTAAGATAGCTTCACTATTAGCTAAGAGTGAAGATGTAAGAACCAATAATGATAATATTATTAAATTTAATATTTCTATTATTGCTTTCATTTTATTTTTACTCATTTCCCAACCTTTTCAATATAGAATCAATACTACTAATATCTATTTTGGAAAATCCAAACCATTTTTTACCAAGATCTTTCAAACTAGCACCTATTAGATATACTTCTTTGTTATCTAATATCAAAAATCTATCATGTGAATCTTTAAAAGTTTTTACTACAATATTATTGTATTGAGCATTATATTTGTTTATATCTAATTTTAATTGTTTAGATAGAGTATGAGTATAGATGGTTACTTTTATATTTGGAATTTTACTAAATAAAGTTAGAGTTGTATCATCTATATAATTATCTATTAATATTATATTTTGCTTCGCTGTTCTTAATAAATCAGATATAAAACTATATGCATCATACATTTGATTATCAAAAAATATACCATTGGTTGCTTTATCGGTTTGAGCAGATTCTAATGCTTTGAAAATATGATTAAATTTGATATCAGATGATATTTCATAAGATAGTTGTCTTTTTTCTAGCACTCTTAATTGTTGTAAATAAAAATCATTGCTATTTATCAGTTTTTTCATATTTACAAAAGTTTCAATTATTTTTATACTTATTTCTATAGCTATATCACTTTTTAATACTGCACTTAACATAGATACACCTTGCTCTGTAAAAACATAAGGTAAATATTTTGTATTTAAGCTTGATTTAAAGGTCACAATTTGTGACCTTAAAGTTTCATACTCATTTTTAGTTAGTTGAAATCTAAAGCTTTGTGGAAATCTTTTTATATTTCTTTTAACTGCTTGATTAAATACTTTTGTTTCTACACCATAAAGCTCTGCTAGATCTCTATCTAACATAACTTGAACACCACGGATATTGTGTATTTTATTTTGAATTATGGTATCATTTACTGTTAATTGACTATCCATTTATTATTTTACATTTCCCTTTTGTTTATATTTTACCAACTAAAGTTGGTGTGACATTTTATATTATTATAGTATAATTTTTCTCACAATCAGTTTTAACCGTTAAATGAGTAACATTAGTAAGTTTTTAGATTTTATAATGAATTTATTATATCAAAAGTAAATTTAAATCATAGTTGTTATGAATTTGGTATTACCAACTTATATCCCATCCCTCTGACACTTTGGATATAGTTTGATTTTTCGATTTTTTTTATTTTTTTTCGTATATATGAGATCATAACATCTATATTTTTTAAACTACTATCATCATCTATATATAGACTGTTATATATCATATCATCTCTTGAGACAATACCATTTTTTCGTTGTATTAGTAAAGCTAAAATATCATACTGAGCTTGAGTGAGATCTAAAATATGACCCTTAAAAGATATAGTTCGTGCATCTTCATTGACTACAAAAAGTTCATCTTGCTGTTTTATTTTTGCAGGTTTTCTTTTTAGAATAGTTTTAATCCTAGCTTCAAGCTCTCTTGGGTCATAAGGTTTAGGAAGATAATCATCAGCCCCTCTATCAAATCCATTTATCTTATCTAAAAGATCATCTCTTGCACTTGAGATGATTATAGGTATATCTGATGTTTGTCGGATATTTTTAATCAGATCCAACCCATCTATATCAGGAAGTGTCAAATCCAATATCAAAATATCATATAAAGATGAAGATTTTTCAAGTTCGGCAAGTAAATTAGCACCATTGGTGACATTATGCAGTAAAATATCTTTACTTAAAAGATACCTTTGGATAATATCAGCTAACTCTTCATCATCCTCTACCATTAAAATCTTTATCATATAAAATCCTATTGTAATACTGTGATAAGTATTTTACCATATCTATTTATATAAACTCTTTTCTCTTTATTTTTGTATCTTTTTAAAGCTTTATTTAAAGTTTTTAGATTGACAACTTCAATATCTTCTATTTGGATAATAACATCTCCTGCTAAAAATCCAACTTTTTCCGCTTTGCTTCCAGCTTTGACATCATCTATTAGCACCCCTTGTATATCTTGAGTAATATTGAATTTTGCCATATTTTTATGATCTAGTTTACTTACATAAAGTCCATCTAACACCACTTTGTTGAGTGCTGATTTTGTTATAGAGTGTTTTGAACTTAGTTTTAATCTAATCTGAATATTTTTATTATCTCTTTGGATTTTGAGAGTTATAGTATCGTTTGGAGCAAAGTTATCCAAAGCTAGATTGAATGATTTTTGATTGGTTATTGTTTTGTTATTAATAGCATAGATTAAATCACCTCTTTTGATATTGGCTAAATATGCAGGTGAGTTGTCCTCTATATCCAATACCAATACCCCTTTTTGATTGTGATATACTTTTTTTAGATTTTTATTGACATTTGATACTACTACACCTAAATACCCTTTTATCACTTTCCCATTTTCTATGATATTTTTAACTATCTCTTTTACTTTTGATACAGGGGTTACAAATCCCATATTATTGCTACTACTATGGTTGATACCTATTAAAACACCTCTACTATCACATAAAGCACCACCAGCATTTTGTGGATTTATCTTAGCATCTGTTTGGATAAAATTTTCATATCTATCACTACTTAGAGTATCTTTATTAACAGATGAGATAATACCTTTGGATACTATTGTAGATAAACCATAAGGATTACCTAGACTAAATACAACATCACCTAAAAGAAGATGTTTTGAACTTCCTATTTTTATAGGATGCAAGTTTGTAGCATCTATTTTAATTACTGCTAAATTACTATTGTCATCTATTCCAACAACTTGTGCAATATATTTTTTTGTTTTGTCAAATGATACGGTTATCTCATTTGCACCTTTTACTATATTGGCATTTGTTACTATATAACCATCTTTTGTTATAACTACACCAGATCCTAAACTAGATGCTACTGCATCACCTATGAAGCTATTGCCAAAAAATTGTTTAAAAAGTGGATCATTAAATATTTGATTGATAGCATGATCAATATTTCTAATTTTTTGTTTAGTAGCGATATTTACTATACTTTTTGAAGCCTCTTTGATACTTTTGTTGTATGATAAGATCATACTATTGTTTGATAGCTCCAATCTTTTTGGGTCTTGTTGTTTCGCTAAGTTTAACTCAATAGAACTAGCAAATAAACTACTAGCCAATATTGTTGTTAATAATATTTTTTGTTTTAACATAATTCTCTCCTAATCTAAAAATATATCATAAAGTTTTTGTTTATCTATTTTATGATGTGCATTATTATAGATATTTTCTTCTAATTGTTTTAAAATATCAGATACGACTTTATTCTCTTTTGAATAAGGCAACAATAACTCAAATAACTCTTTATCACTTTTTGCTGATCTTATTTTTTTAGTGATATGATTCTCTTGTGTAGTGTTATTAAGATCTCTTTTTAATACTATATACGTTACTACAACTCCTAAAATTAACCCCAAGACTAAAAATATATATTTAAGATAACTTTTCTCTTTTTGAACTACTATTTTAGTTTCTGTTTTAGGTGGAGTTGATACTATTGGTTGTGCTTTGGTTTGGATAGTTGTTTGTGTATGGTTGTTTGCCATAGCCCCTAAAACTTTAATCTTAATAGGTTTAGTTTTAATTATTTTTATTTTTTGTGTTTTACTATCCACATATTTTAAACTAAGTGATGGGATTGTAAAGTCATCACTAGAGATAATAGCTATCTTTTGTGTAAAAGTCCCACCATATTTATTGCCTATAAGTTTTTCTTTGATAATTGGTTCATCAGCATATACTGTTTTATCACTATTATCTAGGTTGAATTTTTGAATATCATTTATATTTCCTATACCTGATATTTTGATAGTTAGATTGACAGGTTTATTTATATATACTTGTGTTTTATCCACTTTTGCATCTATTTTAAAATCTCCATATAGTTCCATATTATTAGGCAATGGATCAACTTTTATTTTTAAACTATTTGAGAAAATTTTTCTCCATTTGATACTACTAGATAGTGAATTAAAAAATGGATCATTAAAAAATCCACCCATATTGTTTTGAGTCAATTTACCAATATCAGCTTCGATAGGATTTATCGTAAAATCACCAGCTTTTTGAGCGAATATTAGATAACTAAATGGTGTTACTATATAGTTTTGGCTTCGATATTGTTTTGCACCTGATATTTTTTTGACCCAAAAATTATCTATTCTAGGCTCATTGATATTTAATTTATCAGCATTGGCATCTATTCGTTGCTTGAATAAAATAGTAAAAATAGTGCTTTGTCCAACTTTTAGATGAGTTTTATTGGCTTTGATTTGCACAATAAAATCATCACCATTTTTACTAGGAGCTGGTTTTAAGACTGCTATTTTTTTAGATTTTGTCCAATAATCATCTCCATTTACTTCAATTTTGAAAGATGGTATTATTACATCTTGAAGTGGAGCAAATGTATATGTTTTGGATATGGTTTTTGAACTTTTGCCATTGATATAACTTTGACTTGATGAACTTGATATACCTAAAATAGGATACCCTTTTATATCTGTAATATTTGGAAAATTGGCATCCCCATCTTTGACACTAATAGTAAAACTAACATCATCTCCTCTATAAATAGCAGGAGCTGAAAGTTTTATATCTACACTTGTAGCAAATAGATCTATTGCTAGTAGAAAAAATAATATAATTTTACCAAGGTTTTGTTTCATTTTGTTTATCTCCTTTACTTATAGGTAACATTAAAGTTTTGATACCTTTTTGATTTAATAATTTTTGCCACTTTCTCTCTTCCATATTTGAAATAGGTGGTTGTTTTTTTGCTTTTGCTATTTTTTGTTTGTTTTTATTTTCTTTTTTCTTCTTTTTATCTTTTTGTTGTTTTGATTGTTGTTTTTTATCTTGTTGGTTTTTCTTATCTTGTTTCTTTTTATTGTTTTTACTATCTTTATTTTTATTTTGCTTATTATTTTTTTTCTTATTGTTTTTGTTATTTTTATCTTGTTTATTTTTATTATTCTTTTCCTTGTTTTTCTGATTTTGTTTATTCTTTTTATTCTTATTATTTTTTTGATTTTTCTTTTTTTGTTGTTCTAATAGTTTTAGATTGTATTTAGTATCTTTATCTTCTTTTATTTTTAAAGCACTTTTATAAGATTGGATAGCTTGATCTATTTTGCCAATATGTGCATAACTATTACCTAAGTTATGTAATTTTTTAAATTGAAGATTTTTATCTTGGATTTGATCATATAGTTTTATAGCATTTTTATAATCTTTGGCTTTATACAAGCTATTGGCTTGATCAAATTTCGCTTCATCATTTGATACTTTTGAATAATATTTACTAGCAGTTTTATAATCTTTTTTATTGTATGCCTCTTTTGCTTTATTTAGATATGTAAAATCTAAAATTGAAGCATTTAAAATAATGACTAAAGAAAATATTGTTATTAAAAATCTCATAAATCTATACCTTTTATATATTTTTATGAAAGTATAAACTTCAAAAGTTAATGGTTGATTAATAAATAGAATCTTTGCCTTGTTTTAGTCTAAAAATCTTCTCTTGTAGTTTTCTTAATTGTTTCGCTTTATTTGGAATATCACTATATTTTACCTGTGTAAGTTGATTTGTATAGTAGTTGATAAGCATCATATTTAATCTTTGTTTTAAACTATCCTCATCATAAGTTTTTATATCTTCACGAATAAGCAAACCTCTTAGTTGTGGATTGTCAGGTTCATTGATCAGCATCTCAAATTCAGCTTTATGAGTTACAAACATATCAGGATCAATCGTATTTAAAACAATATCTATTAATTTGTCATTTTCTAGTAGTGTTTTGATGATCTCTAATTCCGATATATCAACAGAAGCTAGTTGGACTGTTTTTCTTCTTTGTGGTTGAGAAGAGATATTTATAATATTTTGATTGATATTCAATTTTGAAGCTATATATTGAGTATATTCAGATCTAATAATTGGTGACAATGCTTGTAGATATTCATTTGCTTCACCCCAAGCTTTTTGTTTTTGAAGTGGAGTATTAAGATCATATTGAGATATGATAAAATCCAATGCAAATGCTACAAAATCAATAGGGTTTGAAAATATATTGTTTAACTCTTCGATTTGTTTATATTGCACCATATCAGCAGGATCTACACCTTGAGGAAAAATAATAACCCCACCTTCAAAATCACTATGACTTAAAAGTTTACTAGCTTTAAAAGCAGCATTTAGTCCAGCTTTGTCTCCATCATAAGCAACTATTATTTTTGGATTACCCCTTTTTAAAATAGGAAGATGTTCTTGTGTAAGTGCTGTTCCTAGTGTTGCTACTGCATTATTAAATCCAGCTTGATGAAGCATCACAACATCTAAATACCCCTCTGTTACTATGATTTGATTTTTTTTGTAGATATTATCTTTTGCTAAACTATAACCATAAAGTAATCTACTTTTATTAAAAATCTTTGTTTGAGGAGAGTTGATATATTTGGCATTGTGTCCTGTAATAGTTCTTCCACCAAAACCTACAATCTTATCATTTAAAGCTCTTATAGGGAAAGTTATCCTTTGTATAAATCTAGCATATAAGCCATTTTGTCCATTGTCTATGATACCAAAATCTTTTGCATCTGCTAAGTTTAGTAAGTTTTGTTTAAGAAAATTGATAGTTTCATTTGATGTTGGAGCATAACCTATCTCAAATTTTTCAATAGAGTTTGCACTAATACCACGAGATTGTAGATACTCTTTTGCTGTATCATTGGTAGTGAGAAGTTTTTGATAATAATCATTTACTTTATCCATAATAGATGTATCTTGTTGTTTGTAGTTATTATCATAATTTAAAGCAACATTATACATAGAAGCTAATTTTTCTATAGCTTCAGGATATGATAATTTCTCATAATCCATAATAAACTTGATACTATCGCCACCAACTCCACAACCAAAACAGTGAAAAATCTGTTTAGAAGGGCTTACTACAAATGATGGAGTATCCTCTCCGTGAAAGGGGCAACAAGCTTTAAAATTGGCACCACTTTTTTTTAATTCTAAAAATTGTGATATAACATCTACAATTTCAATGTGATTTTTAAGGTTTTCTATGGAGTCTTTTGTTATCATACTGTTATTATAACAAATAAAGGTTAAAACTTGAACGAATTGTTTCCAAATTTTAGAGATCCACTTTTTGGTATCATTATTATTGCTATATCTATTTTTGCTATATCGTTTCTTACATATACATTTGGATTGTATAGAGAGAAAAAAACTAGAAAAGAGTATAGAAAACTACTCAAACGGTTTGAGATAGGGAAGTTAAAAGATGATGATTTTGTCCATCTTTATACAACTTACAATCTTCCTTTTGATTCTATTTTATTACTTGCATCATCATTTTTGCATAAAGGTAACTATACAAAAGCTATATCTGTTTATCTGACTTTATTGGAAGTTGTAAAAGATAATGTCAAAAAAGAGGAGCTTTTAGAACTTTTGGGAACTTCATATTTTAAAGGTGGATTTTTACAAAGATCCAAAGATATATATCTTAAAATACTAAAATTTTCACCAAGAAATAAAAATGCACTAAATTATCTACTTTTGATATATGAAAAACTAAAAGAGTATGATAATGCTATGGATATTATTGAGGTATTGGATGAGTTAGATGTTGATATAAAACAAGATAAAGTTTATATACAAACATTGATTTTATTGGAAGACCCTATTGTCTCTTTTGAGAAAAAATCTGATTTATTGCTAAAGTTATTAGATGAAAATCGTTTTATCCAAAGATTAGTAGCACAATTTTTGATAAAATACAATAAACCTATCTTATGGCAAAATATAAATAAATTGGATATTGCAAATAATTTAGATCTATTTTGGTATCTTGATTTTAATGATATAGATTTTGATGTGGTGATGAAATATGATCTGTTGGTGCAAATATATTGTGCTAAAGGTTATATAAAAGAGGATATTAAAAGTGATATTTTTGAATTGATGGTTTTAATATCTACAAAACACTCTACTTACGAAGTAGATGCTGATCTTAATTTTGAATTTATCTGTTCAAAATGTAAAAAAACACATCCTATTTTTGAGACAAGATGTCCACATTGTCATAGTATTTTAACTTTGAAAGTAAATCCAAAACTAGCAAAACAAACTTTAAATATATCGAGTTTTCTATGAAAAAAGTAGAGATATATAGTGATGGAAGTAGTTTAGGCAATCCAGGACCAGGTGGTTGGGGAACAATCTTACAATATAAAGATAATATCAAACAAATAAGTGGTGGAGAAAAATTAACTACCAATAACCGTATGGAACTTCAAGGGGTAATAGAGGGTCTTAAACTTCTAAAAGAGCCTTGTGAAGTGCATCTTTATAGTGATAGTAAATATGTAGTTCAAGCGATACAACAATGGCTTGAGAATTGGAAAAAGAATAATTGGAAAACTGCAAATAAAAAAGATGTCAAAAATAGAGAACTTTGGGAAGAATATGATATAATATCCAAACCACATAAAATAGTGGCACATTGGGTTAAAGGTCATGCTGGTCATACACAAAATGAAATGTGTGATCAACTAGCAAAAGCTCAAGCTAATAAATTTAAATAAGAGGTAAATATGCATAAGGATTATAAAGAATTAGAACAGTGTTTGGATTATCAGTTTAAAAATCAAAATCTGATAATCGAGGCTCTTACACATAAAAGTTATAAAAAATCTTACAATAATGAAAGATTAGAGTTTCTAGGAGATGCTGTATTAAATCTAATAGTTGGTGAATTTTTATATAAAAAATTTCCAAACTCTCATGAAGGAGATCTATCAAAAATAAGAGCATCATTGGTAAATGAACAAGGTTTTACAAAACTAGCAAAAGCTATACATCTTGGGGATTATATATTTTTATCAGATTCTGAAGATAGAAATAAAGGTAGGCAAAAAGCTTCAATATTAAGTGATGCTTTTGAAGCTATTATGGGTGCTATATATTTAGAAGCTGGTTTGGAAGTGCTTAAACCAATTATACTAAAATTATTAGAAGAAAATTACGATAAAATAAATCTTGATGAACTGTTTAGTGATTATAAAACTGCTTTACAAGAGGTAACTCAAGCACAGTTTGGCTCTATACCTATTTATAAGTTAGATAATGCAACAGGACCAGATCATGAGAAGATATTTGAGTTATCTTTGTGGATCAATGATAAAAAATATGCGACTGCTTCAGGTAAAAGTAAAAAATTAGCACAACAAGAAGCGGCTAAAAAAACTCTCCAACTTCTTAGAAAGATTTAACTATGAATAGTTTTGGTCAAAGATTTAGATGGACAACTTTTGGTGAATCTCACGGAGTTGCACTTGGGGTTGTAGTAGATGGAGTTCCTGCTGGAATTAAAATAGATGAAAAATTTATCCAAAGTGAGATGGATAGAAGAAAACCAGGTAAAAGTGAAGCTGAAACACAAAGAAAAGAGAGTGATACTATACAGATTTTAAGTGGTGTGTTTGAAGGTTACACAACAGGGACAAGTTTGGCAATGGTTCTTTATAATGAAAATCAAAAAAGTCGTGATTATGATAATGTAAAAGATATTTTTCGTCCAGGTCATGCTGATTGGACATATTTTCATAAATACGGAATAAGAGATTATAGAGGTGGTGGAAGAAGTAGTGCTAGAGAAACAAGTGCTAGAGTAGCCGCTGGAGCAATTGCAAAGTTGCTTTTAAAAGAGTTAAATATAGATGTGCAAAGTGGATTGTTAGAGATTGGCGGGATCAAATCACAAGAGATAGATTTTGATTTTGCAAAACAAAATATACTTTGTTCACTTGATAAAAACCAATATCAAGCTCAACTAGATAGATTAAAAGAGGTAAAAGCTCAGCACGATAGCATAGGTGGAGTTGTATTAGTCAAAGCCTCAAATGTTCCAGCAGGATTGGGTGAGCCTATGTATCATAAACTTGATGCAAAAATTGGTGAACTTATGATGGGATTAAATGCTGTAAAAGCGGTTGAGATTGGTGATGGGATAGAAGTTGCTAAAAATCTAGGAAGTTTAAACAATGACCAAATCACTTCAGATGGATTTAGTTCAAATCATAGTGGCGGAATATTAGGTGGTATTAGCAATGGAGATGATATAGTTGTAAAAGTTCATTTTAAACCAACTCCATCTATTTTCAAAGAGCAACAAACAGTTGATACAAACAACCAAAACCAAACTTATAACCTTAAAGGAAGACACGATCCTTGTGTAGCAATAAGAGGAAGTGTAGTTTGTGAATCACAATTAGCTCTTATTTTAGCAGATATGTTACTTCTAAATATGAGTTCAAAACTTCAAAATATCAAAAAAGTATATTTGTAATTTTATTGCACTTTGATATGATGATCTAAATTAAAATATTGGTTGATCCATTTTTTCTCTTCTAGTGTTTTGATTTGGATACTATCTATTTGTTTGCCATTGTTATCTTTTATAATTAATTTATTATTTATTATTTGAAGGTGTGTCATCCCCCATCCTTGTTCTAACTGTTCAAGTCTTGAAAAAACTTTATCAATAGGTGGTTTCTCTTTAACATTATCTTCTTTGCTTAAGATAGAAAATCCACCAAGTCTTTTTTCTAAATAATACGGTATATAAGGTTTTACTTTACTATAAATTCTTTCATTTTTCTTTGATGGTTTTGCTTCTTGCATAAGATTAAAACTTAATAGAAAAAACAATCCTATTAATGCTACTATAAAAAGTTTACTAAATTTCATATTT
>OFDI01000060.1_pt1 | contig 18957 bp, 20 predicted proteins | sample 1520301 | NCBI WGS metagenome assembly OFDI01 (sample SAMEA3696446, study PRJEB22514) | metagenome | biome: water; feature: marine; material: hydrothermal vent | place: Pacific Ocean | collected 2014-08-12 | depth 1521 m
TGGATCTTAGCTTCTGTGGCACGTGCCAATCCAAGAATAACACCATAGTTTTTTCCTATAGTCATATTAGCTACTTGATTAGTTTGTTCTTTAATTAAGAATTGCTCCTCTATAACAATATCTTTAGCTTCTAAAAGAAGAGTGTACAAAGTTTTACTGTCAAGCTCTTTAGCTTCTCGTGGCATTGGGTAATAAAGATATTCTCCATTCTCTCTAAGAATAGTGATACCTCCAGTTAGCCCACAATCAATAGAAACGAGAGATTTTTTATACTCTCCCCCACTTTGGATCATTGAGTTAAAAAACCTGATAAAAAGATTGCTCATTCCCATCTTATATCACTTTTGTTTGTATGTATTTCATGAATAAGTGTCTTCTATTAACAATATCCTCTGACTCATATTGTTCTATTCCAAACACATTCTGCAAATCTTTTGGTGTTTTTCTGAAATTAGATACAAAGAATTTTACAGTACTTAAAGCACTTATTCTAATCATATGATTAATTAAATCCTTGTTAAGTTCGGTCAACTTATCTTCCTCCACAGTTAATATAGGTTTTACAGGTGTTGCTATAGGTTCTGATGGTGCTACAGGTGCTACTATAGGTTCTGATGGTGCGACTGTATCTGTATCTCCATTACTATAAAATTCTTGTAACTTTATTAAATTGTCTTTGATACTTTTAATCTCTTTACGCGAATATTTTGTATAGCCTTTATTTGGAATTCTTTTCCATCTTCTTGAACTCATGTATTCCGCCAAGTCCAGCTCTGATTTAAAATCCTCTTGGACATCTTTATATATTTTAAGAAAGTTTGTGACATATAAAGGTTTTTTGCTCTGTTCTACTATCGGTGCTTCTGCTTCCACTCCTTTAACAGTAACATTCTCCTCTGCCTTTTTTGGTGCTACAGTTATCATCATTGCCACTGCTAATATATTTTTCTCTATTGCATCACAAACCTCGTGAATTTCAGCTGTTTGCTCACATGTATTTACTATTGCTTCAAAAGCAGTAACTGATTGTCGTACATTGTTCAACTTTGGTATTGTTGGATCAAGTTTTAATTCTGTAACTGCTTCTTCCAATACTCGTAACTCATTTTCCCCCAATAACGGTTGAGGAAATTCCTCTTTATCCTCAACCACATTAAAAGGGATTTCTTCTACCTTTACATCTACTTTTTTCTCTTCCTCTACAGGCTCATCGAAAGGGTTAATTATTAAAGGAGTTGGTTCTTTTTCTATTTCTACCTCTACTTTTTTCTCTTCCTCAACCGCTAACATTTGCTCTGTTGCTACTGCTACATCTACCATTTTTACGGAGTCCTCAACAGCGGACGCAGTTACAGTTCCAAGACCGTTTATGGTCTCTAATTTTGTGTTTATACCTTTTAGCATTATGATTACAGTTGCTAATCTTTTTTGTGATTCAGTCATTTTTTGTATACCTTTTAATTTTGATAAAAAACTTTAATAGTTTTATACAGAGAGTCCTTAGACTCTCCTAATAAAATTATTTAATTTTATTTACGAGTTTTTCTACTTCCATTAAGAAAATTCTTTGATCGATTGTCATCTCATGTTTTGAATTATCTACATACTCTCTAGCTAATTTTTTCATGATATGTGAAGTTGTCGTACCCTCTTTTTCTGCTACTTCTTGTAGCTCTCTCTTTAGTTTATATCCAAAAATTGCAACAGCTCTACCCGCCAAGTCATTTTGTTCAGCTGTGGTAAGTTTCCCACCACTCTCTTTTTTTGCTAGAATCGCTTCAATTCTATCATTGATCGGTAATTTTCTTGCCATCTGTTTATCCTTTAGTTGTGTTTTGTTGTACTGCTATTATAACGTATTACTACTATCAGTATCCTTATTTTTTTAGAAATTTATCATATTTTTTTAACATTTGTAGAATGCTCTCTTTTTTAGGGGCTTGAGTGTATTGGATTATCCTTTTTATGAGTCGGTTAGGATTCTGATTAAAAATATCTAAAGTAATAGCATATTGATACTCGTCATCATTTAATAATTGTTTTAACTTTTTTTGTTGAGGTGATACTTTTTTATTATAAGCTCCCATTCTACTAATGACTAAAGGAAAAGAGTCTATATTTTTATTTACCAAGGCATCAATTATAAAGGCTATTGATTTGTTATTGGCATACTCTTCAAAAGCAGTAAGTTTTGGCATAAAGTCGAAAAAAGTATCAATATCCATTCTATTTGATGCAATTTGGCGGATAGTGGTCAATGCTCTTTGTCTACTCATATTATCAGTCACTACGAGTTCTCTAATCGATACTGTTCCTAAAAGGTCTACTTGTTGACACTCAGGACAAGTTGTAATAATATTTTGACCATCTCTACTAATGATTTCTTTATAGTCAATTCCACATCCCCCACAGTGATGGACTGGCAAGGCTTCTATACTAATATCTTCTTCTCCACAATCCCTGCATTTTTTAATCGTAATAATGTCGTTATCTTCTTGATACTTATCAACTAGAAGTAAAGGTGTAACACTTCCACAAGTTTTGCAAGTGATAGAAGTTTTCTTTTTCTTTACTGGCTTTTTGTCAAGTATATCAACTCTTTCATAAGGGTGACCGTGTTCTTTTACATTTCCAAACAAATCAATGAGGATGGAATGAGTCTTTAAAAGTCCTTTCCCCTCATATGTTCGAGCAGAACGACCACCACATTGAATAAAAATGGATAACTGACCCAATCTAGTAGCTAAAACTACATTCACTAAGTTTGGCACATCAATTCCAGTAGTGAGCATTCGAACACTAAATACGAAGTCTACTTCAAAATTTCGCATCATATTCAAAACGTATTCAGTAGCTTTCTTTCCCTTTAAAGGTTTCTTAGCCCCAATATCTACGGTAGCACCTGTGTATACTGCTTCACATCTGAAATTTTTATTATGAGCCTGAAACTCTTTCATGAGTTGTTTTGCATGTTTAATACTTTGGCAAACTATAGCTGTTGGATACCTTGAGTCATAACGCTTCAATACTGTTCCAACGACATCTATATCGCTTTCTTCAATAGCTTCACTCATTTCATTTTGATTGTAGTCACCAGTAGAGGTTCGGTGCATCCCTTTAGTGTTCAGGTCTCCCTCTTCGTAAATAACCATCGGTACTAGATATTTGTTATTCAGCATATAGTCATAATCGAAGCTACGCCCTAAAACTGTGTGATTTAAATGAGGAAACCAAACTTTATTACCATCGAATGGTGTACCTGACAAGAATCTGAATTTTTGATTATCTTGTTTAAGTTCTAAGAGTTTATTGATTCTTGGAACGGCTGTGTGAGCTTCATCAATCCAAATCTCATCAAAATTTAAATGATCCAACTTACTCCACTTCTCGTTCTTCTCTCTGAGTAAGTATGTCTCAATTGTAGTGACAATGATCCTACGATCCAAATCTCTTTCTACTGAACCTTGAAGTATCCCAACTTCTACGGGATATTTGCTCATCTGATAAGCTAATGCTATTTGAGGAACTACAAAGAGAAACTTTTTATTTAGGTTCTCTTTTTGCATTGCGTAATAAAAGAATAGGGCGGATTTCCCTGCACCTGTAACTAAGTAGATTGTTGTTAGAGGGGCTTTGATTATCTTTAGCTCCTCTGTAAGCTTTGCTTGATGTTCACGCGGTTTGAATGTTTCTAGAAAACTCATGTTTTACCTTTATAAGAATTATTCCGTATTGTACTGTTATTACACTGATATGACACTTAAAGTATTGCGAACATTAGGAATGTAGGACATTGGGCTAAAAATAGCTTACATTCCTCTTTAAATGCAAAGATATACTGTGACAAGGATAGAAGCTAGAAAACGCAGAGAGATGGCGAGTAGAGCGTTTTAAAGCTGTATATTTCTTTTTTTGCATTTAAAGAGAGAATTATGAATTCTTTTTCTCCGTATTGATCTTCTTATGGTCTTGAGTGAAACTTTATCAGGGGATACACTTGGGTTTCAGTTAAGCGAAACCTCTGTAACCCCCCGAAATTGTGGGCTTTGCTTCATGTGTAGTTACATAAGTTTCGTTTAGTTACCCTTTCCCCCTATATCCTATTTTGTGATAAGCTGTACTTATACTACTACTACTCTAACTCTCTTATATATATATTAAGTGTAACTAGTGTAACTATATATATATATATATAATATAAAGTACTAAACTGTGGGCTTTGAAAGAGGTTACGCATCCACAAGATTACAATGTAACTTTTTAGAAAAGAAGTGTAACCTTACTTTAGCGTAACCTCTTCGAAACCCCTAAAGTGTGGGATTTGCTAAGGGTTTCATTAACCGTAACTTCTTTTTTTTTGATCGTTAAAAAAGTGAGAAAATGACCGAAAACACTTAAAAAAGAGTGTTTTAAACTTGTTTTTATCTTAATGATGGAAATTAATAAATAGGGGTATTTTTAGTAAAAAGAGTGTAATTTGTATAATAGATGTAGAAAATGTTGTAAGTTGTTAAAAGAAATGAAATTATTTAAGTTAAGAAGAAGTAGGTAGCTGTTACACTACCTATTGTGGTTAAAGTGGTCTAACTCGTATTGTTTTACCATTGACCTTTTTAACTTTTATTGGGTTTAGAGTGTTATAGAGTTTTGCCAAATATCTTTTAGTTACCACACCGTAGATAAGTGAATGCAATAACTGTAATTTATTAGTAGATATATACTTTTGTCTAAATTCACTCTCTACATCTTCCATGATTTGAAAAAGATTCGTATTATACATAAGAGCTTGTCTATCTGCTAAATCCCTTTGTCCTAATGGTTGAGCTAATGCATCGGTTAACATTGTATGGAGAAGATCTAAATCTCTGTTTTTGACTGTTTGCAATAATTCTTCATGGCTTCCAATAGTTTCACTAACTACCTCTTTTTTTGTCTCAGTCATCATCGGTTTATCCACCATGCTGAATAGTTTACTATCTAAATTACATAATCCAAGGACAAATTTTTGTCTTTCATGTTTTATTCCCTCAATAAGCTTAGCTGTGTTACAAATATCTGTTAGTGGGAATTCAGAAGTTGAGAATATACTATATCTTCTATCAGTAATGGAAACATCAACTGGTTTGGATTGATTTGAAAAGACTAAGAAATTATTATAGTTTCTAACGATTCTACCCCCAACTCGCATATTCCTAATTTTTAGTTCAGGGTATGTAATCCAACTTTTCATTTTTTCAATAACTATTGTTTCTTTCCCCTCTATAGCTATTTCGTTCAAGCAACAAAATAAATTATTCTCCATTCGACCATTGTATATTGAAAGTATCTCTTCACTCTCAAATGTAGTACTATTTGCTTCTCCAAAAGCCCATGAAGCTATATGTTTATTAAAGATCCCTTTTCCCGTCCCCTCTGTATGTCCTTTAAGTATAATAGCTGTTCTATTTCTGTTTAGCTGTAAGGCATTTGCAAACCAGATCAAAAGATATTCCTGTTCAGTTTTTGTGGGAACAATATTATTTAAAAGCTTTTGGATATTCTCACCGATTTCCACCTTATCTAATGGAATGTTTGAAATGTTTTCAGTAAGATTCGGGGTAACGCAAAGATTCATCTCATATTTCTTTGGTGCTAATCCCTCTATCAGTTTTGGCTCATAGACTTCACGAATTGCTAACAGTTCATCTATCATATAATCTTGTGTCCAGTATAATTTTTGTTTTACGAATTGTCTAATGAACTTTTTATCTGTATACACTTCTCGTTCACCATCTTTTAATGAAACTACAACGACACCCTCGTTCGTTCTATATATACGCTCATCTAAGGATAAGACCCCATTACCTAACAGATGCTCTGTTACTTTTATCTTGTCGTTTTTGTCTAATGATTTGCTATCTAAAGTTGTGAATGCTACATTCATCTCTTTTTTGTTTAATCTCATGTTATTACCTTTTTTTAAGAATTTTGGTTTGGTATTGTACCTAAAGTAACCTTAAAGAGTGTAACGGTAGTACACTGCCGATATACTTTAAGGATAACGTAACGATTAAATTAAGTATTTGTCTTTATACTTTCAGAAAAGAAAAGGAAAAAAATGATAACCTCCCTAATCCCTGTATGTATGGGGGCTACTGATAGATTATTTACTCAAACTATTTTCAAGAATGAAGCATCTGCATATCTCTGCATGGATATAGATACCCCTATTCACGAATTAGCCTTAGCTTTAAAGGAGAATAGGAATGGATATATAGAATATAGTAAAAGTATAGCATACCGATTGAGAAACAGAATTAAAGGTGGAGAAGATAGATATTGCTTAAGATATGAAGCTACTCTTTTATATGGAGACTTCTTGCTGAGGGTTCATAAAGAGCCATACTTTCCAAGGCAATATCATTTTGATTTCTTTAGAGAGGATATGGAGAAGTTAAGGAATAGGACGAACTTCTAATAGAGGGGAAAAGAATATTTGTTGCAATAAGATAAGATACTCCCCTTTTAAAGGCAAAAGAGAGGGCAAAAATAGTAGAATGCCGTGATCAGATTTTTATTAGTGAGTTAGTGTGTTAACATAAACAAAAGCCTAACTCACTTAAATAATAGAGCAGTTCTATATACTACTTTCTGACATGATTCTTTTTGAATTCTGCTATATCCCTAATATTATCTATCGGAATTCCAGAAGCATCACTCCATTTTTCAAACTCTTCACTTCTCCTCGGTAATCTTCTTCCCTCTCTAATGTTGGACTCACATTTCTTAATAGTCTTGTAAGCTTCCGTTTTCGTAATCAATTTTCTGATATTCGTGATACCATCGTTGAAATCTTTTTTTGTCATTTTGTTACTTCCAAACATGGATAGTCCTTTTTATTTTTTTTTGTTACTTCTAATTATATCGTAAAATACATGAGAAAAATATTAAAAAACACTGCTTTGTTTTCTCAAAAAAAAAGATAAAAAAGCTTAAAAATATTTCTCAATTTTTAAGCGAATATATATATAAAAAGGAATATAATTATTAAGTTTAAAAAATGTTCTTTAACACCCCTATTGTTAAGTAAAAAAACGTCTATTTGAAATAACGCTGTCATCGCAGTATACTGTAATGACAGCGTGTTTTTTTGGGTGTGTTTATTTTCAAAAAAACGCACCCTCTGAAAGTCGGAAAAATCACATGAAAAATTTCAATTTTAACACTAAGTTTTGGAAAAAAAATTATGTTATTTTTCCAATGCTTATATAGGTTTTTTTAAAGCCTATACTGCATTAAAATTAAACAAGGAATACATATGAGCGAAAAAACAAAAGACGAAATTCAACAAGAAAAACTGGATTTAGTCCAAAAGAGACATTACATAAAAGTAATAAGTATTGATGCACGAAAGAAAGGAACTCTTAAAAGCGGTGAAAAATTCACTGTTTCAAGATTTACCAATTATCTTTCAGAAGTTAATCTAACTACTAAAGCAGAAATTTTAGCCCCCGATTGGTCAAAAAACATATCAGGACAAAGCTTAGAAACTTTAGAGATGCTATACAGAAAAGTGAATTATACACCTGTTTCACTCCTCGAAAAGCAGTATGATTTTGCACTTTTAGTAGGTCAAAAAACTAAAAGCATTAGAGACCCTCATACTTTAGGGTTTAATGCCTGTTTAGAATTTCTTTTGACAGATGGTGATGTGAACGAGTTAGATCAATGGGTTACTGGTATTTTGCCAAACTATAACAGTCTTGCAAATCAAAACTTTAGTTTCAATGTAAAGAAAGGCAGTTAATATGGCAGATCAAAAAACAAAAGATCAAAAAACAAAAGATCAAAAACCAGAGCAATCCGAAGCGGTAGTTATTTCAATTCCTAAAATCATTTCGGGACTAAATAAATCTTTAGAGACTGAATCAACACTTTTTAAAGGTGTGGCTCTTCTTAAATATTTAGGAAAATCAAAGATTGATATTCCAGATGATATCGTAACTCTTATAGCACCAACAAAGACTTTAAAGAATCAACCTAATAAAGTTTTAGAATTCTTTTCAAAAACCTTTAAAGATGAAGCAGGAGAGAGTGAACCTAGAAAAAAATTACTCACTGCCGTTCAATCGCACTATAAACTACATGGGATTCCATTTTCGGGGCTAACTCCTGTAGTCTTATTCTTTATGGCAAAGAATAATAATAAAACTTTAGACCTTAATATTTTTAGAACTTCAATTAAAAAATGGAAGGACGAAGACTACACAAAGGCTTTTTCTATGGTGATGTAGTATGGCTTCATCAAACGGAAAGGAGTCCTCTTTTAACATGGGGGCTTGGTTCTCTGGAGCATATGATAAAGCCAAACAAAAAGTAGATGATGCGAATTATAAAGAGGATACCACTCCCCACAAACACATATATGAACAATATATCCCCAGTGGTGACCCTCTTCAAGATCAACAAGAGGGGAAATACAAAGTAGGGACTAAAGCTTATGATGCTGTAAAGTCCCTACTGGTAGATCATTCGATAGTAACATCCCCCACTCAAACAAAGAAAAGAGCGGATTTTGCTATTCGGAATTCGGGCGTAGCAAAGCCTTTCTCTGTCGGTCTTACTGTTATGACTATCCTTATGCATTTAGAACCCTTAATCATTCCTGATTGGGCAAAATATCTAGTATCTCTACTCATCTCAATCGGGGCTGAGCTTTGGTTCGGTCATGAGTCCAAGTCTATTTTCAATAAAGAATCCCATTGGTCAACACGGTTATCGGGGGCTGTTATAGCCATGAGCATTGCTTCTGTGTTGTTCTACTCTCATTTCATTTATAAAGAGAAAATCTTTAGTGATATGACAGCTACAAATCAGACTACTGTATCAACTGGCAAAATGTCTAGCCCAACAATCACCAGAATTAACGGTGAAATAGATGTTATAAACAGTGCGATAGAGCAAGAAAAACAAAGATTAGCTAGTGAAAACGCTAATATTAATGATAAGAGAATCCAACTGCACACTCAGATCGACGCTTATAACGCTAAAGCTGATACTTATAAAAATATTGTAGATAAAGCCAACGCGAATCCTAGAGGGACTGGATGTAAAAGGAGAAAAGGGAAAATCCGTGCCTACGGAGACGGCAAATGTCAATATCTTTCAACTATTACCAAATGGTCAAACGCAAACAGAGAAAAAGCTAAGAGAATAGGAGCTGAGAAAAGTGCCATTTCTTCTAAAACTAGTCCTAAAATAGCCAATCTTCAAGTTGCAAAAGTAGAGCTATTAGGAAAACTCGAAGCAGAGCAGAACAATATTATTACCGAAAAAAATACAACATCAGGGGATACGGCAGATATTATTTTAGCCTTTCTTATTATGATTGAAATAATGAGTAAGATGGAATTGTATGGATACTGGATTCAACGGATGAATATTAGCAATGATTTACTGGATAAGATTTCAGAAATAGCAGATTTCTATAGTAGTATGTCACCTATCAAAAATGCGATAGCCAACTTAACACGGCAAGGGGCGAATATAGCTGGTCAACTAGCTCAAAGTGTGGATGCAACAAACCAACAACTTCAAGCGATTATTAGCTCAAACGCAATCAAGTCAAGGCATATTGTTCAATCAAATTTTGCCTTATTACAGTATCTTCAATCAGAGAACTATTCAGACTCACCTGCTTATAAGCCTACTGTTGATAAAGACGGAAATGTTATCCATTCAAACGCAAACTATAACCCTATAGGAGACAAAGACACAGACTTAGACTTTAGAAAGAAACAAGAAAGAGATGCGAATGATATCGCAGAAAAAGAGACAACCCTAACCGAATATGTGAAGTCCAAAGGATTTGATAATCCTGTAAAACTTGATCCTCATATCGTGTCGGGTGAGATTAGAAATGGTACAATTTATTTATCATCCCAACTATCCGATAGCGACTTAGCGAAAGCTTTAAAACATGAATTGGCACATCTTGTAACGGGAAGTCCAAAGCATGATAAAAAGTTTAAAGACACCCTTAAAGCAAAGAAAGGAGACAAACCTTTGCAAAATATATTTAAAAGAAGAACCCCACCTCAAGGTGTAGAACCTGAAACCGTAGCTGTTATTCCTAGAAACCGTTCCGAAATTGTATTAGACGGCTTTTACAATGAAGAGAATCCATATCTTCCCGAAGAAATAGAACTCTTCAGAAGTTTTGGTATTTGGGACGAAATGAGAAACATTATTGATACTGACTTGAAGAACCATATAGTATTCTTCCACGCTTTACATTATAGAAAAGAGGTGAAATAATGCCAGTAAGGTATAACGGTATCCCTGTACAAGTGGATGATATGCAAAGCACTCTTTTGAGTGTTTCTGCTAGATACAAGGATTCTTTATCCGAAAAGCGTGAAAAAGACCATCTTTTAGCCAAGTTTGGAATGAAAATCCAATCCCTTAAAAAGAACTCACAAAAAATGAAAGATGCTAGTGAATTCTTGGATATGAGGATATGGCTAGATGATATGTTCTCTATGGGAAACTTCAAGCAAAAAAAATTAGCTTCTATTACAAAACCATCTTTTACTAGTAATACTGCGAAGAATAGACCTATCATTAAAAAGTGGATTTCCCTTTGTATAAGTCTAGACACTATGCAAGAAGTCGGGGGAAAGAAAGGGTTGTACTCACATCTCACTAGAAGTCAAGCATTAAATAAGCTTGATACATATCAACACGACAAAATAACAATAGATGCAAAGGTGAAGAAATGATTTGTATAGCAATATTGGGATTAATCTCCATATATCTTAACTTGATGATCGTTGAAAGAATAAACAGAAATAGAGATAGACGAAAAGATCTTATTAGAGAGTCGTTAAAAATACTAAAGGAGTTAAAAGATGAAAGAATTTCTTGAAACTCTCCATAGAATAGATCAACATGAGGAAACAATAGAGGACGCACGGATGATACGAGATTGTAAAGACAAAAGCATTATAGAGTCATATAAGGGGAACTTAGTTCATAGGATGATTCATAATTTTGATGTGAACTTTGCTGAGTACAACGTAAAGGCACAAGAAGAACTTTTACGTAAGTTAAGGATATTTGGTGATTCCTCTCTTAAAGAGCATCATGAAAAATTTAAATACGCGTGGGAATCTACGCAGATCCATCAAAGACAACTGAATCTCATGGCTAAGATAATGAAATATCTTTTGGCATTGGGGGGTGTAGGACTCGTATACGAAGCTGTAAAAGCCCTCGCATGGTAGATCACTTTGCTTTTTTACTTATCAGTATTTTCTCTGTGTGGATGATAGGATTTCAACTCTATTATCCAGTTACTAAACCTATTAAAAAAGGTGCAACTAAGCTTCACTATCTCATAGACTATCTCATATATATTCAATCTCGATTATTATTAATTTTTTGGGTTGGAATGCTTATAGTTATGCTACGTAAATATATGAACTCTACGCTTATTCATATTCACTTCACTATAGACTTTTCTTTTTAGCAAATAAGAGAAGAGTTTATAACCTCCTCTTACCTACTCTGACCTAATGATAATCTAGCATCTGTATAGAATGCCATCTTACACCGTTCCGCCCTCTTACTATAGTCTGAATTATGAAACGCTCTAAATTGGGATAAAGATCCCTCAAACACATCTGTATTATTCTTCCCACAAAACAATGTACCCACTCCACTGCTATACAAGTTGAACATATTCTTTTCTCCTTTCCCTGTGCCATCTATAAAGCATTCAGTCTTAGCAACGGTCGCTGACACTCTAGTGTATGCTATAAAGAGATGGTGAAAATTAGATTTATAGTTATTCTGGTCTATAGTCCAAATTGCTGTCGCCCCGTGGGTATCAACTACAAAAGTTGTACTATCTATCCATCCGATTTGCATTGATTTGCCGTTGGGGGCTGATACTCCTAAGCAACCGATCAACATGTTCATGGGTTTAGGGTTTCCAACCTTGAACCATATAGAAAGTTCAAAATCATTCTCCAGTTCGGGTGGTGTACCGTTTTGTTCCATATAAAAAGCACCCTCATTTACCACGGCTTGTCTAGCTTGTCCGAACCCCTCTGTCTCGTATTTGTTATGCGTTATAAAATTAGGATTGCTGTATCTAAACTTCATAGTAGGAGTCCCATTTAGTGGTGCATACTGAATACATGTGCCATCTCTGTACACATCTATTCTATCTACTGGCTTAAAATCTTCATAGACTATATGAAAAACAGAACCATCTGATACGAATCTAAATCTATCTCCATTTATTAAGTACGATATACTTTCTGCACCGTTTATTATCTTAACGAATTGCCCATGCCATATCCCCTTAGTTATAACTATAATTTCCTCACCCTCTATAGAAGTGGTAGGCAGTGCTAACGCGGTAGGATTATCACAATTAGTCATATCTATAACATTTATATTCCCTACGGTGGCTGTAGCAGAAGAGGTAATAATATTAAACTTAAGACTACTGCCAGAACTACTAGCAGACCCCACACTAGAACCAATCCTATTAACAATACTAAGCCCAATTGTTGTATACCCCGCTTTAAGCTCATCAACATCTACATTCCCCGTTCTTTGAGTTATCCCGTGATCCTTATTAATATCTAAAGTCCCTTGGAATGCACTAACTTGGTATCTGAATATGACTTCTTTAGCGTCTGTCACTTCTTGTATATCAACAATCATAGAGCCTGATATACTATTGATAACTTCTCTATATTGAGACATAGCCCCCTCATGCCCACTATCGTAAAAACTTTTCCATGTTGAGCCATTATCTATAGAATACTCCATAATGAGATATCCACCGCCCCACGAAGAACTCTTGTTACGCATAGGGACACGATACGATAGATTTACAACATCGCCAATTCTCTTCTTAAATGCACTCCACGTATTCAGAATTGTGAGAGTATTCCCTATACTTACGGGGGTATCATAAACTTCAAACATATAGGCAGATAAAGGAGAACCAAATACTTTTTCACTGTATACCACAATAGAATCTAATTTTCTAGTCCTATTCCCTATCCTTAGTCTTATCTGCCCTGTAGTCTTATCTAATATTTGAGCTTCTAAATTCCAAGTAGAATACATAGTAGAAAGCAATGACATTTGACCATCTCTCAAGGGAAAAGTTACGCTGTCTGCACGTCTATATGTTTGACCTCTTGGTATATCATAACCCTTTGAGTTGATCACTATCTTTGTAGCACTAGTTAAGTCAACCCCCAGCATAACAGTTATCCAAGCGGTGGTCATTGTCTGCCCATTCCCTTGATACTTGCTAATGATATATTCCATAGTCTCAGGTGAGTTCATAAGTGTGGGTGCTTCATATTCAGAAAGCTTTTTAACTATTCTCTGCATCGTTGTATCATTGGAGTTTAGACCAATCGCATGAGGTGGAACGGGGAAAGCAGACGTATCAACACTTACATTGTAATCCTCTAATAGTCTCCACTCTACGCTAGAGCCTATTCCAGAAGCTATGGGAACTGCACCTATGCCTCTGTTTTGAGGTGTATCTATCTTTTTCTTGATATTATCTTTACAATTTTGGCAGTCTTGGTCTGTTTTTGTGGTTTTTGCATATGGAGTTAGCCCTGTAGTGATAAGTGCTTCGACTTCTGCCTTGGTAAGTCCTCCAGCCCCACCCCCACCGATACGGGGGAACGAGTCATCATCCCATGAATTAGGATAGCCAGTAGTAGGCATATTAAGCCCTAAATTCTAGTCTAGCACCACAATCATTAAGAATGTCAAGACCTGCCACGCCATAATAAGATGTGAATTTAGTCTTATGACCCTCTTTGTGATTTGGTGTGAATTGTAATGGAATTGGCAATCTGAATTGTTGGGCATATCTATCGGTACTTATAATGACGGCACAATCAGAGTCGCCAAAGTCTGCCACTTTCTCTGCTCTATACGTAGTAACAATTTTTAATTTTAAATCTCTCTCAATCTTTTGCAATAATGTTGTGTCCCCATAGTCTTTATAGTCATCAACTCTTAGCCGAATATAAAGCCCCTGTGGAACTATCATTACATTTCCATATAGTGATTGAATACCAACGCCCACAGTCTGCTGAATATAGAGGTCTCTGATAGCGTCTGCAATCTCTTTGTTTGTCATAGCAGTCCAATCTTTTCCTGCCTTAACAACAATCCCCCAGTCTGCATTAATAAGCCCTTTAGAACTTAATGTTTCATCCCCGAGATAGCCTATTTTATCCACATCATCCCTATATACTTCATTATGACTCATTCTGAGCTTTTGAGATATGGATAAGCCTTGAAGAGCTGTGGTCTTTTGATCATAAATAGAGTAGCTTGATTCTGCGTCTCTCACATCTACTGGTAGCATTTTTGACTCACCTGTCAAGCTAATGACTCCTCCAATATCGTGTCTACCTAGAGCCGATTTATAAGACCCCTTTGGAGTGATTTTAAGACTCTCAATACTCTTATTCCAACCGCCCTCATTATTGCGAACTAAGCCAGTTTCCCATAGAGTTAAATCTTTAAATTTTTGTTGGAAAATCTCTTTAGAAGAATGTATTAGATTTGATTGTGTAACTATACCTGTAGCACCATCCAATACTCTCATTTGAGACTCTAAAAAGATTCTTTCGTTTTCAGGATTATATAACATTATGCAACTCCCTTTTGACCATAATACACGGCACATGTCTCGTTATCGTATATCTCAATAACTGAACCTTTTGTACCTGAGGTTATCTCACCTGTAGCGTCAATATCAAATCCACCACCTCTTACCATTGTTTCCCCCGCTTTTATCTTTGCCACAAACGCACCGCTAAGACCAACATTTACTTTTTTATTCAGTGTATCTATTGCACCGATTGAACAGTTTTGTTCAAAGTCGTAAGTAGCTATACCACTAGCTAAAGCACCATCGTACGGTTCAACCTCGCCTGTAGTAGCATTTATAGTTACAAACATTCCCATATTTATATTTTTTGCTTCACCATCTTTTATGGGACAAGTTAAAATCCCATTAGGATAGAATGTTAAAATCTCGCCTAATACTGCACCCTGTATAGTGCCTTGATTTCCAAATGCCATTTTAATTATTCTCCATTAAAGTCTTAAGCGAATTCCAGTCGTTGTTATCTGTCGTGGTAGGCTTGTCGAAACCATCCATTACTATCTTTTTTATAGGCTCATTTTCTATCGCTCTAAGAATTCCATTAAGTTCAAGTTCGTCTATCTCGTCCTCTACCTTGTATCCTTTATCCGTAACTACTTTCTTTTTTAGTTCATATATTGGAAGATTTAAGTCTAAGCTGTCATTAATTTTTAAAAGCTTAACTCTATCTGTAAAATCAGTTTTTCCCCGCTCTTGGATTGTTTTGATTCTGTCCTCTAAAGTTGTAATATGTGCTACTGCTAGTTCAGGGACATCTACGTCTTGATCACCTATTCGTATAATTGGCATGTTTTAACCTTTTTTTTACCAATTATATCAAAAGAGGAAAATTAGTGAAGCATTTAAAAAGAGAGGTTTTAAGCATTCTTTAGCTTTAAATATTCCATAATATCCCCACCTATTCCTAAGCAGAAGTTTATAATGTTTACTTTATGAATAGAGGGCTTTATATTATCTGATAGATGCTGATAATGAAAGTTGTCTGTATCTTTAGACCATGATATTAGAGAGAGGTGATATGCTAATTTAGGGGATTGCTTAAGGTGAAGATGTGGGTATATCCATAGTTCATCACCTGTGAGATATTGTCTTATTTGTTCTCTAAAATGGGCTTTTTTTTATTCAATTCATCGAAAATTGCGGTTAATACATATGTGCTAAGGCTATATTTTGAAACATGCTCTATGAGTTCATCCTTATCTTCACTATCTAAAATTAAATTATCCAAACTTTCATTTGCCCATATTCCCATTAATTTTAACTCATGATTCGTATAAGTCTCTCCATCTTCTTTTACTACTGGTGGTTGAGCTAAGTCAAATACAGTCAAAACCTCAATTTTTAGGGTTTTATCCTTGCTTGCCTTAATCTCTAGCTCTAAACTTACGTCTGCTAAATCAATCATCTTTATTCCTTATGTTGTTTTTGGTATTATATCAAAAATAGCACAAAGGTAAACTATGCAAAGTATAAAGATATACCCAATCGTTATGCAAATTGAGAAATTTAAGACAATGATTAATCTACTGACTAAAGATTTTATAATGAGAGTAGTAAAAGTGATAGAAAGATGGGGACTTTCTCCATATGAATATATCCCACAAAATGGGAACGAAATTATTGAAGCCGAAAGTATGACCATTATTCCTATAGTATTAAAAAGTGCTATGAAAATTATTGCTAAGCTGGGGAACGATATCTATGTCTCAGTAAGTAGGAAGTTTAGCGGGATGGATAGAAAAATGAAGACTAACTTTAAAACTGCTGACACGCAGAAGAACTCTATAATCTCCTCTTTTAAAGGCAAAATAAAAAGGTACTTAAATAAATACTTCGGTTATCTCATGGCTGAAATTAATACCAATTGGAAAGTTGGAATAAGCAAGGGTTGGTCAATAGAGGAGACAATAAGAGTTTTAAAAATAAAACTTTTAGATTTATTACATTCAAAAAGAGAAACTGTAGCTACGACAGAGATAGCACACTATACAAGAGTTGTAGGAGAGTCGAAAGCTCTGGAGTATGGGCTTACTAAGGGGGTTTGGATCACAAGGCATGATACTTTTGTTAGAGAAAGTCATACAGTTAGAGACGGTGAAGAATTTGATATACAGAAAGGATGTTACCATGCCATTGATAAAAGATTTATAAAAACAGGTGAAGAAATAAATTGTAGGTGTGGTATGGGTATTCTATGGCAGAGGGTGTAAATGTTTGGACTAAAACTAATCCAAATCTTATAAGCTTTTGGTGGGAAAAGAATAAGTTTAGAAAAACTAGATATAGGGTTTTATATGGCGGTAGAGGTAGCTCTAAGTCCCATGAGATGGCTACAGTGATAGTAGCTATGATGTTTAGTGGGACTATAAAAGTTCTATGTGCTAGAGCCTTTCAGAACAAGATAAGTGAATCTGTTTACGCTTTGGTTGTTGATAAGATACGGTTATTAGGTTTAGATACTGAATTTACAGTTCATAGAGATAGGATAGAATCAAATACTACTAAAAGCGTAGCATTATTTTATGGACTAAGCAGAAACACCGCTGAAATTAAATCTTTAGAGGGTATTGATATATGTTGGATTGAGGAAGCAGAATTTATTACAGAAACTCATTTCCAAATCTTAGCCCCGACTATTAGAAAAGATGGTTCTGAGCTATGGGTCACTTTTAATCCCGTTAGCGAATTTGGATATATATATAAAAGATTTGTAAAAAATAAATCAAATAGTTCTATAGTCCAAAAAATAAACTATATTGATAATCCATTTGTCTCACAAACTTTTATAGATGAAGCCTTAGAAGTAAAAAGAGAAGACTACGAACTGTATAAGCATATATATTTAGGATTCGTAAATAGTGGAGTAGATAATACATTTTTTAATCCACTTATGCTAGATTTTGAAGAGAAAGATTCTAATCCATATGGTGTAATAACTATAGCTGTAGACCCATCCGACGGTGGAGTAGATAAGCACGGCGTGATAATAATGAATGAGAGATACATTATAGATATTATGGAGTTAGGGGGTGACCTGAGTCACTTATATGAAGTGTTAACCAAAACTATATCAGAGTATAAAAAACATCGCATAACTTTAATATACGACGCTATAGGTGTTGGTACTGGTATTGGGGCTTTGTTTAAGCACAGTAAGTTAGATAAACTTATCCCATTTAAAAACAGTTACAAAGTGAAGAATCCAAAAGGACTAATTACACAACATGGAAGAGTAACACAACTTATAAATGAGAATCATCACTTGAATTACAAAGCTCAAACTTGGCATGAAGTCTCAGAGGACTGTTATAGTAATACATTCTATTTCTCTAAGCATTTAAAAGAGAAGATATTAGATAAACTAAAAGAAGAACTATGTTTGCCACAACGAATAGAGAAAAATGGATTAACTATGGTTGAACCCAAAAAAGAGTTACTTAAGCGTGGGGTTTCATCTACAAACTTAGCAGATGCTTTTATAATGTGTGTAAGTAATTTAAGCTATAATAAAACGAAAAGAGGTATTTCACCTTTTACACAGGGGGCTTAAATGGCAATTACTAGAGAAGATTATCTATTAATGGAGTTTGGAACTAAGCACCTCACAAAAGGCGATAGGGTAGACATACTAATACAAGATTCATTATATTTTATGTCAAGCAAAATAAATGATTTTATACATAGTGATGAATTCGAAAAAGAAGATATCTTAACTTTAGGTAAGATATTAGTAGATATAGCAAATACTCATAGCAAGGTTAGAAAAATTGATGAAAAAAGAAAAAAACAAGACTCACTATTACAAACAACTTTACCGTTCTTTCAACAAGATTAAGATAAGATTCCTATCGGAGTACAAGTCTCCCTTTACAGTTCATATTGGAAAAATACTCCTCTAAGGCTAGATATGACCATCTTTGACGATATTCAAGCAATCAAACAAGATACTATCCTAGCCTTTTCCTCTATAACTACAGAACTTAGAAATGAATTATATAACCGTACTCCAATTGATACACATGAACTACAAGAGTCTTGGACTTTTGAGACAAGCGATTTACACTGGTTCGCATCCACTAATGTTAAACATAATTTTGTGATTTGGAGAGGAAGAAAAATGGTAAATGGACGTTGGTACGGTTCATTGCAGGGGTGGGGGTTATTGGGTGGTTATGAGCTTTCAAAAAAAATAAATAAAAATGATACTAAACTATCTGTACCAAAAGTGGTTGAACGCAAATATGGAAAAC
>OFDI01000061.1_pt1 | contig 18612 bp, 24 predicted proteins | sample 1520301 | NCBI WGS metagenome assembly OFDI01 (sample SAMEA3696446, study PRJEB22514) | metagenome | biome: water; feature: marine; material: hydrothermal vent | place: Pacific Ocean | collected 2014-08-12 | depth 1521 m
TAATTGTAAATTGTAAAATATATAATAAAAAAATAGTATGTAATTATTATATTTAATCATATCCAATGACATTATCTAAATTTAGCACATAAATCTAATATCTCTTCCGAGGTTTTAGGAAGATTTGCTTTATAGAATATTAATTTTAAATCTTCGGTATCTTCTGGAAGTATGTCTATTATCTTTACTATGGTTTTTTCGTCCAATTCAAGCTTTTTTAACTCCTCAGTGAGATTTTCTACATCTTCGGCACTTAGTTTTGCAAATCTTTGAAGATAATCCAACGCACATCCATTTTCATAGGACAATTCATCAACAATTGATTTATCCGACATAATTTCTTCTGCACTTGATAGTGTAATGTATTTTTGAGATATTAACTCATTTCCAATCATAATTTCATCCTAAAAAATAAAGTTAAAATAAATATATGTATATTGATGGGCATATAATAAAATTAATAAATTAAACAAAATAAAAAAATTAAGATAATTAATAATAAATTAATTTTTAATAATTAATTTAGCGTATTTCATTGTTTAGTTCTTACATTCTCTAAGATGTTGCGGTCTTGCAATTATCTCTTTTGTTGCATTTCCGTCTTTAACTTCAACAATAAACGAACTTCCTCTCTGTCCAATAATTTTTCCAGTTTTTCCATGGAATTTTGGGTGAGGCATTCCTTTTTGAACTGATGGGTCAAGTATTACATGCACAGTCTGTCCATTTTCGAACTGTTTTAAAGCTCTTGTAATTGGATATAATCCTTTTGCTCTTGGGTGTTTTTTGAGTTTATATCTTGTTCCACTTCTAAATCCTTCACTTTTTTGCATAATATCACACTTTAATTTATCTTAATACAGTTTAATACGGTTTAATACATTATAATAGCTATGAATATTTAAATCTACATTAAAAATAGCATGTTTCTATATGTAATACTCATATATAAATATAAATGGTGAGCTCGGAGAGATTTGAACTCCCGATCACTGCCGAGTCAAGGCGGTATCATAGCCAACTAGACCACGAGCTCATAAGACACAATAATAATATCATAAGTATAATATTAACATAAGCATAATATTAAGAAATATATTTTAACTAACATAACTATAACCAGTTAATAGAAAGAAGTATATATATTTTTCGGTATATGCTGTTATGGCGTGTTGATTTGGGATTTTTACTTCATATGCTTCTGAACATACCATAATATATGGATATATCATAACAAACTTTTAGGTGAATCCATGAAAAATTTGAAAAGAATGACTATTATATTATATAATTCATATGATAAAAATAAATGGCACGAAGCACATAAACGAGCAATAGCTAGGGCAGCTCCAATATGTTATGCTTTTGAGTGTAATTTAGCCATAATGAATTTCCCCTGTAAAAAAGAAGATATAACATCAATAGAAACCACAATTGGAAGTTCTGGGAAATATTTAAATGAATTAATTGACAAAAATAGATTTATGATAGTAGATAAATATCAACCACAATTTGGAGCTCCCATCATTACCACTTCTAATCCAGAACCAAAAAAAGCTATAACTCCAAAAGAGGTGGCACATAGTTTATTAAAAAAATCATGTGGAATATATGTAGGACTTGGAAGACACGGACTTCCAAAAAACATATTGAAATCGGGGGAGCTCCACTTAGACATTACTGAAAAAGGAATTTCGCTTGAAACATGCACGGCAATATCTGCCATACCTTCTACAATATATACCCATTTAAAATATTTGTAGGATAAATATTTATAATATATATTATTAGTTATATCTTATAAATATCATATTAAAATTATAATGATTATTCATTATAATTGAAATAAAAAGAAAATTATATATAATATATAATATAGATAAAGAAAGGTTTAACAATTTATGGAGGTAATCCTGTGGTTGCAATAGAAGCTATTAGGGAAATAAAATCTGCTGAAAATAAGGCAGTAGAAGCAGTAGAATCCGCTAAAAAAGATGCGGAAGAAATAAAAATAAATGCAATAAGTGATGGTAAAAAAATCATAGCTGAGGCTGTGGCTGAGGCTGAAGAAATAATAAAAGAAAACATAAAATCAAAAGAAGAGAAAGCCAAAAAAATGGCTGAATCACTAATTGTGAATGAAGAAACCAAAATAAAAGAAATGATGTCCATAGGGAAAGTAAAAATATTATCCATTGTATTGGATGACATAGTAGAATTCTAAATATGTAGTATAAAAGGTGGTTTTAGTGAAACCCGCAAGAATGAACAAAATTAGAGCGGTGGTTTTAGATGAAAAGATGGATTCCGTTGTAAGAGGACTTCATGAAAATGGATATGCTGAATTATGCGATTTAGCACCTAAACTCGAAGGCTCTGAATGGTCTGCACTTTTATCTCATTCGTCTCCTGCCCCCTATGGAAGGGATGTTTCCTCTTTAATGATAAAAGTAGGAAGAACACTTGATTTATTTGATGGCGTAAGTGAAGAAGAAAAAAAGGGAATTTCTGCACTACTTAACCCAGTTATTCCAGAAAAAAAGAAAGTAAGTTTTGCATCTGCCAATGAATTAATAGCACATGCTAAAAAAATATTGGCTGATGTAGAAAGCGATGTAAATGCCCCATCCAATAAATTAAATGAGTTGGAAACTAAAAAAAGCAGTTTAGAAGTGTTAAAAAAACAGATAAATTATTTATCTGATTTTGATATGGATTTAAGCTGTCTTGGGGAAGGAGAATACACATACATAATTTCAGGATTGGTTTTAAATGAAAACATATCAGAGCTTGAATCTGGTCTAGCCAATATAACAAATGATTATGTTGAAATTGTTAAAGGAAGCCTATTTAAAACAGAAAACGGTGAAGAGAAAGTTCCTGTTGTTGTGGCTACCTTAAAAGAATATATGGATATCGTTGGAGCGGAGCTCCGAAAATCAGGTTTTGAAAGATTTGATATTTCGGGAGTTGAAGGAGCTCCAAAAGAAAATTTATCAAAAATTGAATCTGAATTATCCAGCATTGATTCTGAAACTACCAACATATTAAATAAACTTAACAGTTTGTCTAAAAAATGGTATGATGAATTATTGGTATTGCATGAAATACTTGAAATTGAAAAAGAAAGAGCAGAAGCATATTCATTATGTGGGAGCTCCGATAGGACTTATGTATTTGAAGCATGGGTTCCAGTAAAACATGCAAAGAATGTAAGGGAAGTAATTGAAAACGCATCAGAAGGTTATGCAGTTGTTGAAATAGGTAATCCTGATGAACCAGAAGAAAAAATACCTGTTTTATTGGATAATCCAAAAGCAGTTAAACCTTTTGAAATGTTGACTCAAATGTTTGCTCCGCCAAAATATAATGAAATAGACCCAACAATGATGATAGTTCCAGGATTTTTAATGTTCTATGGAATTATGCTTACCGATGCAGTTTATGGTCTTTTATTAGCTCTTGCAGGTATTGTTATTTGGAAAAGATTGGGTAAAGCAAGTGAAGGAGCTCATGATTTGGGATATATATTAACTCTCGCAGGTATTTTTACAATGATTGCAGGAGTTTTAACAGGTGGCTATTTAGGAGACTTTGCCCTTCAATTCTTTGGGTTTGACATATATACTACACCATTAGCACTAATAAACCCACTTGGAAGTAGTGCCTATGTTGGAGAAGTAAATCCATTAATTGATTTGGGAATGATGTCCGTGAATAATGGACCAATAGCCATATTATTATTCTCTGTGGTAGTTGGTATTATTCATTTATTCATTGGATTATCCGTAGGATTTAAAGAAAATCTTAAAAATGGTTTTAAAAGTGCATTTTTAGACCAAGGAATATGGATATTCTTAATATTAGCCCTTGTAATAGGTTTAGTTATTGGAATGCCTAATTTAATAATTGGTGCCACTCTTCTTGTAGTTCTTCTCTGTATGATTAAAGGATTTATGAATGGAGGAGTGCTTGACGCATTACTTGGAGCTATGGATATAACTGGATTTTTAGGTAATGTATTGTCCTATGCGAGGCTTTTAGCTTTATGTTTGGCTACTGGTGGTCTTGCTATGGCAGTGAATATTATGGCTAACCTCTTAAACGATAGTATTCCAGTAATTGGAGTTTTAGTTGCTGTTGTAATGTTATTGGTTGGACATACATTTAACTTTGTGATGAATGGATTAGGTTCATTTATACACTCTCTTAGGTTGCATTATGTGGAGTTCTTTGGTCAGTTCTATGAGGGTGGCGGTAAGAGATTTAAACCATTTAAATCTAAAAGAGATTATACTATTGAATAATCCACTAAATATTCCTAAATAACATATATTATATTAAAATAAAAACAAACTATTAAATTTTTTTAACAAGGTGATAAAAATGGTTGTATTTGAAAACCCATTATTACTTGGAGCCATAGGGGCAGGTTTGGCAGTAGGTATTGCAGGATTAGGTTCTGGTATTGGAGCAGGTATTACAGGAGCAAGTGGTGCAGGAGTAATTGCAGAAGATTCTTCAAAATTCGGAACAGCAATTGTATTTCAAGCATTGCCACAAACACAAGGTCTTTATGGATTCTTAGTAGCAATTCTTATATTATTTGTATTCAAAACAGCACCAGAATGGGCTATGCTTGGTGCAGGATTAGCAACAGGATTAGCTGGATTATCAGCAATTGGTCAAGGTATCGCATCATCAGCAGGTCTTGGAGCAGTTGCAGAAGACGACAGCATATTCGGTAAAGCTATGGTTTTCTCAGTTCTTCCAGAGACACAGGCAATTTATGGTTTGTTAGTATCAATCCTTTTATTAGTTGGTGTATTTAGTGGAGATGGTGTTGCTACAATTGCAGCATTAGGTGCTGGTCTCGCTGTTGGTTTCGCAGGTCTTTCAGGTATTGGTCAGGGTATTACCGCAGCAGGAGCTATTGGAGCTACGGCAAGAGACTCAGATGCTATGGGTAAAGGATTAGTTTTAGCAGTTATGCCAGAAACATTCGCTATCTTCGGTTTATTAATAGCAATATTAATTATGCTTGGAATTATGTTTTAAGTAGGTTAATTTATAGTGAATCGACATAAGGTGTCCTATTGGGTTATTATTAATAATGAATTACGCCTTAATTGTCCTTAACGGCATCTAAGTTTTTATCTACAAAGGTATTTACGCAACGGGTTCGTCGATTTACTATAATCAATTAACCAATATTTTTTAAATTTTAAATTTGGATAATCCTTATTAAATTAATTAAATTAATTATATTTACTGTAAGGTGGAAAAACATGGGAGCAGATAAAATTACTTCCAAAATATTAGACGATGCCAACAATACAGCGAGTAAAATTAAATCAGAAGCACAAAAAGAAGCTGATTTAATATTGGAAAAGGCAAAAATTGAAGCAGAAGAACGCAAGCAGAACATCTTAAAAAGAGGAGAAAAAGAAGCTGAAATGACATACAATAGAATTTTAGCAGAAGCAAGATTAAACTCCAAGAAAAAGATGCTTAAAGAAAGAGAAAATTTAATAAATATGGCAATTGAAAAATTAAAAGAAGATTTAAAAGAATTGCCTAAAAAAGATAGTTATAAAGATACACTATTAAAACTTATAATTGAAGGAGTAATATCTTTGGATAGCAATGAGTTGGTTGTATTATTGAATGAAAAAGATATGGAGTTAATCGAAGATTCTGCTCTTTGGGCTATCGAAAGAGAGTTAGAAGATAAAATAAAAAAAGTTATCATATTGAAAAAGGGAGCTCCTGTAAATATAGTTGGCGGTTGTATAATAAAAACAGCTGATGGAACTAAATTCTGTGATAATAGTTTAGAGTCAGTATTTGAAAGAAATATGGAATCTATTAGAGCAAATGTTGCATCATTATTGTTCTAAGAGATTTGATGGCATATAGTGAAGGTGATTATAATGGATATTGGTGCATTAATTGCTGGATTGCCATCAAATATATTTCTAATATTGATGGTAATGGCAGGTATTGCCATATTTTTGGTAATAATTATATTTTTAATAAAATACTTAATGGAAACAGCTCCATTTGCTTATGTTAATGCAAGAGTAAGAAGTATGGAGTCCAGATTGTTAGATGAACAAAAATTCAATGAGTTAATTGAATCCGCTGGAATGTCGGAATTTATTGGATTTTTGGAGGATACGGACTACGGAGAATATATAAAAGATAGTTCCGATATGATGTCTGTTGAAAAAGCACTGAATACCCACTTAGCTCATGTTTATGGGGCTCTTGCAAATATGTCTCCTGAAAAATCAAGAAAAATATTAAAGCTATTTGAAAAGAAATTTGATGTTCAGAATATTAAAATTCTTTTGAGGACTAAATATATTGGATTGGGTGCAGAGGATACATCAAAATTAATAATACCACTTGGAACTATCCCCGAAAGTAAATTAAGGGAATTGTGCGAAACAAAAACCGTTGAGGAAGTTATAAGTGGATTAGAAGGAACAGAGTATTCAAAAATATTGTCTGACGAAATAGCAATATATGAGCAAACAAAAAAACTTGGTGCATTTGAATTATCCTTGGATAAATATATTCTTGAAAATCTTTGGAAATCTGTTGGAATTGAAGGAACTATTGACGATATATTCAAAGAGTTTGTTGGTGCCATAATTGATGTCGAAAACTTGAAGATAATATTGAAAGGAAAAGCAGGAGGATTGCCTTCTGAAACGGTATTGTCTTATGTATTAGATGCAGGATATGAAATTGCACCTTGGAAATTAAAAGAATTAGCTGATGCCGAATCAATTGAAGGTGTAATTAGCTCACTTGAAGGCACCAAATATGGTAGCATAATATCTAGCAAACTTGAAGAATATGAAAAAGTAAATAGTGTTTTCATATTTGAAAATGCCCTAGATAAATATATATCCGAAGTAGGTAAAAAATTATCTCTTAGACAGCCCTTTGGTGTTGGTCCAATCCTTGGTTTAATAACATCAAAAGAGCAAGAGATAAAAAGATTAAAAATAATTACAAAAGGAAAAATAGAAGGATTGACTTCTTCTCAAATTAGAGAATTATTGAACGCATAATATTGTATATATGATGTAATATCTAATGTAGTAATATATCTATAATATATCTAATATAATAGATTTAATACAATAGATTATTAATATATAATATTATAATATTCATACAATATGCCTCAATAATGTATAACACATATAATAAAACCCAAAGTGTGATATTATGAAAATTGCTGTTGTTGGAGACCTTGATATGACAATGGGGTTTAGATTGGCAGGTCTTGAAGATGTATATGAGGTCAAGAATGCAGAAGATGCATTAAACACCATTAGGGAGCTTGACAATAGAGAGGACATTGGTTTAATAATAACCACCGAAAGACTCGGGGAAGAAATAAGAGACAGCATATCTAACTTAAAAAAGTTTATTGTGGAAGTCCCTGACAAAAATGGTGCAATAATAAGAGAGCACGACCCAGTTAAAACTCTTGTAAGAAAAGCCGTAGGTGTAGAACTCAAATAATCAAATTACAGGTGAAAATATGGTATCAGGTAAAATTATAAAAATAGCAGGTCCTGTTGTTGTTGCCGAAGGAATGAAAGGAGCTCAAATGTATGAAGTTGTTAAAGTAGGGAACGAAGGATTAACAGGAGAAATTATCCAGTTAGAATCAGATAAAGCAGTTATTCAGGTATATGAAGAAACCGCAGGTATTGTTCCGGGAGAGCCAGTTGAAGGAACAGGAGCTCCACTGTCAGCAGAGCTTGGACCGGGTATGTTAAAGGCAATGTATGATGGTATTCAAAGACCATTAACAGCTATTGAAGATGCTACAAACAGTATTTATATCCCAAGGGGAGTTAATGTTCCATCAATATCTAGGGAAGCAAAATGGGACTTTACCCCAACAGCAAAAGTTGGAGATACGGTTGAAGCAGGAGACATCATTGGAACTGTTCCAGAAACAAAATCAATTGTTCATAAAATAATGATTCCAAATGGAATAAGTGGAACAATTAAAGAAATAAAATCAGGTGGTTTTACAGTTGTAGAGCCAATTGCAATAGTAGAAACCGAAGATGGAGAAGAAAAAGAAATTATAATGATGCAAAAATGGCCTGTTAGAAACCCAAGACCATACAAAGAAAAATTACCTCCTGAAATTCCACTAGTTACAGGACAGAGGTTAGAAGATACATTCTTTGGTTTGGCAAAAGGTGGTGCGTCAGCAATCCCTGGACCATTCGGAAGTGGTAAAACCGTTACACAACACCAGTTAGCAAAATGGTCAGATGCTGATATTGTTGTATATATCGGATGTGGTGAAAGAGGAAACGAGATGACAGAAGTTATTGAAGAATTCCCGCACCTTGACGACCTTAAAACAGGAAATAAATTAATGGATAGAACTGTATTAATTGCTAACACATCAAACATGCCTGTGGCAGCTAGGGAAGCATCAGTATATACTGGTATTACCATTGCAGAATATTTCAGAGATATGGGCTACGGTGTTTTATTAACTGCTGATTCCACATCAAGATGGGCAGAGGCAATGAGAGAGATTTCAGGAAGATTGGAGGAAATGCCGGGGGAAGAAGGATACCCAGCTTACTTATCTTCAAGATTGGCTCAATTCTACGAAAGAGCGGGAAGAGTTGCATGTATGGGACATGACGAAAAACAAGGATTCGTATGTATTGTAGGTGCGGTATCTCCGCCGGGGGGAGACTTCTCCGAACCAGTTACTTCAAACACATTAAGGATTGTAAAAGTATTCTGGGCATTAGATGCTAACCTTGCAAGAAGAAGACATTTCCCAGCTATTAACTGGTTGCAAAGTTATTCATTATATCTTGACGATATAGAAGGCTGGTGGAAAGAAAACACAGCAGAAGATTGGAGAGAGATAAGAGACGAAGCTATGAACTTATTGCAGAAAGAAGCAGAATTGCAAGAAATTGTTCAGTTAGTTGGTCCTGACGCACTTCCAGATAAAGAAAGAGTTATTTTGGAAATATCAAGAATGCTCAGAGAGGATTTCTTACAACAAGATGCTTTCAGCGATATAGATAGCTACTGTTCGCCTATGAAACAATACACAATGTTAAAGACAATTATGACATTCTACAAAAAGGCTATATTGGCAGTAGAAAAAGGAGCAGACCCAGCAGATATTGCAAAAGTTTCAGTTAAACAGGATGTAGCAAAAATGAAATATACTCCTGAGGAAGAGTTCTTAACTAAGGGAGCTCCTGCAATAATTGAAAAAATGAGTAAAGAATTAGATGCTTTATTATAATTATTTGAAATATCAAAATTAATTATATTTTTAAATTTTTGAAATATTATATCATGTAGTATATTACATATTAAATATATTAAATATATTAAAAACATACAAAAAAATAAGGAGGGTTATTATGTCTTCTTTGGAAAAAAATATCGAATATACATCAGTTTCAAGTATTGCTGGTCCATTAATGGTAGTTGAAGGAATTAAGGGAGTATCATACGGGGAAATCGTAAGTATCACCTGCCCAAGTGGTGAAAAAAGAACAGGTCAGGTTTTGGAAGCAAGAGAAGATGTTGCCGTTGTGCAGGTATTTGAAGGAACAACAGCATTAAACACAAGTGAAACAAAAGTTAGATTTATTGGAGAAACTGCCAAATTAGGTGTATCCTTAGATATGCTTGGTAGAATATTTAACGGAGCAGGAAAACCATTGGATGGCGGTTCAGATATCATAGCAGAGGATAAAATTGATATTAATGGATATCCATTAAACCCAGTATCAAGACAAAGTCCAAATGATTTTGTTCAAACTGGTATATCTACAATAGATGGAACAAATACATTAGTTAGGGGTCAGAAAATACCTATATTTTCAGGTTCTGGTCTTCCTCACAACCTATTGGCTGCTCAAATCGCAAGACAGGCAAAAGTTAGAGGCAGTGATGAGCAGTTTGCCGTTGTATTCGCAGCTATGGGAATTACAGCAGAGGAATCAAACTACTTTATGAACGAGTTTAAAAGAACAGGAGCTCTTGAAAATGCAGTAGTATTTATTAACCTTGCAGACGACCCAGCTATTGAAAGAATTCTTACACCAAGAATCGCTTTAACAACAGCAGAATACCTTGCTTATGAAAAAGGAATGCATGTTTTAGTTATCATGACCGATATTACAAATTACTGTGAAGCTCTTAGGGAAATTGCAGCAGCAAGAAACGAGGTTCCGGGAAGAAGAGGATACCCAGGATACATGTATACAGACCTTGCTACATTATACGAAAGAGCTGGAAGAGTTAAAGGTAAATCTGGAACAGTTACACAGATTCCAATTTTAACAATGCCTCACGACGATATTACCCACCCAATTCCTGATTTAACAGGATATATTACAGAAGGACAGATAGTTCTTTCAAGAGAATTAAACAGAAAAGGTATATATCCTCCTGTTGATGTTCTTCCATCATTGTCAAGATTGGCAGGTAATGGAGTTGGAGAAGGAAAAACAAGAGAAGACCACTCAAAAGTAATAAGTCAGGTATATGCAGGATATGCAGAAGGTATCGGATTAAGAGATTTGGTTGCAGTTGTTGGGGAAGAGTCATTGTCCGAAAGAGACAGAGCATTCTTAAAATTGGCTGATGTTTTCGAAAAGAAATTTGTTCAACAAGGAAAAGATGAGGACAGAAGCATCGAAGAAACCCTCGACATAGTTTGGGACATATTAACAGTTCTTCCAGAAGAAGAATTGAAGAGAGTTTCCGAAGACCTTATTAAAAAATACCATCCAAACCATAAAAAATAACTTATTTAAAAAATAATTTATTTTTTATATTCTATTTTTTTATTATGGTGTTTTATTTTTAACTATTGGATATTAGGTATTTAATTAGCTATTATTGTATTAGTATAATTATCGCATATATAGAGGGATACAATGGCAGATATAAACCCTACAAGGATGGAGCTCCTAAAACTCAAAACTAAAATTAAACTTGCTCAAAAAGGACATAAATTGTTAAAACAAAAGCGAGATGCTCTTATTATGGAGTTTTTTGAGATTTTAGACCAAGCTTCTGGAATTAGAGATAAAGTAAATAATGCCCTTGAAAAGGCATATAAAGATTTAATAATGGCTCAGGCTGTAATGGGAACTCTTTCAGTTCAAGAAGTATCATTTGCATCTAAAAATGATGACTTAGTATTAGATTTAGATACAAGAAATATTATGGGAGTTACCGTTCCTGTACTTGAAATTGAAAATGCAAAAAGAACCATAGCTGATAGAGGTTATGGTCCTTATGGAGTATCTTCAAAACTTGACGAAGCCGCAAAAGAATTTGAGGAAGCTTTGGAATTAATTATGGAGCTTGCTGAAATTGAAACTTCAATAAAATTGTTAGCTGAGGAAATTATCACCACAAAAAGAAGAGTAAATGCTCTTGAATATGTTGTAATTCCACGAATGGCAGAGATGCAAAAATACATTGGAATGAGATTAGATGAGATGGAAAGAGAAAACTTCTTCAGATTGAAATTAATCAAAGCAAGGATTGATGCAAGAGAGGAAGCTTAAATATTTGTTGTGCTTTCGGAGCTCCCCAATAATATCCTCAATAATCTATAATTGTATATGTGCGTGGTGATATCCTATGTTTAAAATATCAGGCAGAATCGAGAAAATCGAAGAAGCCATAAAAGAAAAAAAATATCCCGGAAAACTAATAATAGATGTTCAAGGGAAAAAAGAACCAATAATCGCAAGTGAAGATATTGAAGTGAAATCTGGTGAAATTAAAAATATTGAAGTAAATAAAATAGAAATACGCCCCAACACTATCGTATTTATCTCAGCATATGCTAAACATCAATTGGGACATGCGTTATCGGTTGGAGAGGAAATTCCTATGCCATTTGACTCAAAAAGAATAGTTGAACGGGCAATATTCATAGCAACTAAGGATGGAATGGTTAAAAAAGGAGATATAATCGGTAATTTGATAATGATTCATGGGGATTAATAAACAATATATTATTATTATTATTATTTTATGTTTTTTTTATATGGGGGAGCTCCCCATAATAAACTTGTTATTTTTTGGGATACTATGGACGATAAAACCATAAAAGGATTTTTACACGGATTAAACACTAATTTTAAAAGAAAACCATTATATGATTTATTAAACGAAGATAAGCCATTTGTAATAATTGGTGGTAAAAGACATAGAATTAAAAAAAGAGAATTAAATTTAATAAAAGAATTAAATGCTTCTGAAAATTTAAAAATACCTATACCGTTGGAAGTTGATGCTTCCCTTGGCGATGGAACTGTAATAATAAGTGGTATAGAGGAAGTAAAAATAATATCTAAAATATTGGATAAAGATATAAATTTATTTGACGAAAATAAAATAATGTATATCTATAAACCAGAATTAAGGATTTTAAGAAGGGAGCTCCCCACCACCACCAACTATTTATTTAAAATGGGATTATAATATGATAAAAAGAAGAAAGAAATATAGGGGAACAGACCCCATTAAAAAAATGATGGACAATCCAAAAAATATGGAAAAATTATTTAAAATATATTATATTATAAGTATGTGGGTATGGTTTGCCATGTTATTGGGCTCTGTTATTTTTATAATTTGGGCAGTTAAATATTTAAGTTCTATTACCTAAATATATATAGTATATGTTAAATATAATATGTATAACATAATTATGTAATTATTAGGCGATATTATGAATATATATGTTTTATATTTTGTCATGTTTGCTTTATTGGTGGGAGCTCTGTCCTCATTAAAATTGTGCTTCCATAAAAATACATCAAATGTCCTAATTGGCGAAGGATTAATGGCTATAATAATAGCTACATTTTTAATAGTAATATCTAAATTAGGAGTTTCATTTGCTGAAACCGTGGCTTTATTTATATTGGTAGCTGGTCCAGTTGGAACAATAGCATTTTCAAAAGTCATGAGAAAAAAGACAGAAGTTATTGAATAATTATTTTTTATTTAATTTATTATTTTTCTTTATTTTATTATTTCTTATTTCTTTATTATTTTATTCGTTTTTTATTTGATATTTTTAAAAGCACCCATTAGTGTATGTGCCTCTTTTCCACTTATAAATGCCCTGCTTATTAGCCGTTTAAATATTGTTTTGCATAATTCTTTTCTATATTCAGGAATGGTATCATTTTTATTTACAAATTCACCAAACAAATTTAATAAAACAGTTTTTTCTATTTTTGAAGCTTCATTAGTATTTATATTATATGATTTTTCAAGAGATGAATTATATATTTCATAAAGTATAATGGAAACTGCATGAGATAAATTCATTATCGGATAATCCTCAGAAGTAGGAATTGATACAAATAAATCACATAATTCAAGTTCTTCATTATATAGTCCATAGTCTTCCCGACCAAATACTAGCCCCAACCTCCCATTTATTGTTTTATGCTTTTCCGCCAATTCTTTTGGTGTGATTGGTATTCTTTTTATATTTTTATCTCCTGAAACTGCACCAGAAGTCCCCACAGCAAAATCAATATCTTCCAGAGCTCCCTGTAAGGTATCATAAAATTTTGCATTATCCAATATTTTTTTTGAATGAACTGCCCTAATTTCCGCTTCTTTATCTATTATTGACTTATTTCCTATGATTTTTAATTCATTTACTCCAAAATTCATCATACAACGGGATATTGCCCCAATATTACCGCCATATTTTGGATTTACTAATATGATTACAGGTTTCATTTAATCACATTTAAATTATTTTATTTTTTTTATTTTTTCATTAATCCTAATTATGTATTATACTATACATTACATTATACATTAAATAAATCCATATAAAAGGACAGCACATACGCATCCAGCAAATGTGCAAGTGAAATTAACAATTTCATTATTGATAATTCCTTTTCGCTCAAATAATGCCCCCATTAAACTATCTACTATATTTCCTGCTGTTCCAGATATTGTGGCTATCCATATTAAATTAATGTTATTAAACATAATACTTGCTATAATACCAATTAATAAAGAACCCACTAGTCCCGCAATTGTTCCTTTTATGGTAATGCCACCATCTTCACCATTTTTTATCTTTTCAAAAGTTGTAATTAATCTTGGTGTTTCATTGGATATTACTCCGATTTCCGACGAAAAAGTGTCGGAAGTAGCTGCTGCAATAGCACCGATATATCCAATTAATGCAATACTATATTCAATAATTCCAAACATGTTTAATAATACAACTAAAACAGCAATTAGACCATTTGCAAGGACATTTTTTATGGTTCTTTTGGATTCTCCCATTCCCATATCACATTTTTTAGCATATCCAATTTTACTAACAATACTACCAAAAACTAAAAACAATACCATTAGTATTAGCCAGTATATATTGGTGCCAATGAGAATTATAAATGACATTAGTGAAGATATAAAAACACCACTATTATCTAAATATCCCTTTTTTTTTATTGCATATGCAAGTATAATTGTAATAATTATCGAATAAATAAATTTTAAATAAATGTTCATTTTTCCACCGAATATACAAAAACACCAAAGATATAAGTAATTATAAATTAAGTATCTCAATTGATATTATGGTCAATTGATAAAAGTCCGTCCTTTAAATATTATGTTGTTGTTCCGATATTAATATATGTTTAATTATATTAATGAGTTTCTGAACACTCTATCCTCATATCAATAATATATAGCACTTATATTATATATTATATATTATATAAAAAGAACAATATAATATATGTATATTGTTATTATAATCAGTATTAAAATATTAGAGAGATAATATGAAACTAATGCTTGCCCTTGATGTAATGAATAAAAATGAAGCTTTAAGAATAGCTGAGGAAACTAAGGATTTCGTAGATACAATTAAAATAGGATATCCGCTCGTGCTTAGCACTAGTATGGACATAGTAAAAGAAATAAAAGACAAAACAAATAAAGAAGTAGTATGTGATTTTAAAGTCGCAGATATACCTGCTACAAATGAAAAAATTGCAAAAATAACTTTAAAATATGCCGACGCCATAATTTGTCAAGGATTTGTTGGAAGAGATAGTATAATGGCAATTCAAAAAGTTGCAGAAGAATATGGCAATAAGGGAGCTCCCAAAAAAGTAATAATGGTTACAGAGATGTCTCACCCAAGTGCGGTTGAATTTTTGCAACCTGTTGCCGATGACCTTGCAAAAATGGCAAAAGAATTATCCGTTGATGGAGTGGTTGCACCATCTACTAGACCAGAAAGATTAAAAGAAATAAAAGAAATTGTTGGAGATATTCCAATTATATCCCCCGGTGTAGGGGCACAGGGCGGAGATTTGGATAAGGTATTGGAAATATTAGGCGATAACGACTATATTATTGTTGGAAGGGCAATATATGAACATAATAATCCAAAAGAAAGTGCTAAACATTATAAAAAATTGATATCTAAAACGGCGATATTATGAATATGAATTCTGCAAAAATATTTGATGTAGATGATGGAGTAATAGTAAATTCTATGAAAAAAGTATTTGAAGAAGGAATTGAAGAAATAAAACAAGAATTAGATGAGTTATATAAGAAATATGATGTTCATAGTATTGGGGAGCTCCAATTAATTTTGGAAACTAACCCCTCCGAAGAAATTAAAATGGATTTGGATAAAGTTGTAGAGTTGGAGAATGAATTAGAAAGGATAAGTTCTTATTTAAGAGAAGTAAATTTAAAAACGATTTAAGAGTATAAAATAGAGAGATATAATGAAGGTAATAATTACACGACCTACTGAAATGGGGCTTCAATTTGCTAATTTATTAGATGGTGATTTTGAACCAATTCTTATTCCAACCTTGGAGCTCCAATTTAAAAAAATAGACATTGATTTATTAAAATATACTTGGATAGTATTCACAAGTCCAAGGGGAGTAATGGGATTATATAAAAATAAAAATAACATTAAAAATTTTGACCTAACCAATAAAAAAATAGGAGTAATAGGAATAGAAACTGAAAAAGAGGTTAAAAAACTGTTTGATAAAGATGCCGATGTTATTCCTAAAAAATACACTGCGGAACATCTTTTAGAGGAATTAAAAAAACATGTTAATGAACAGGATAAAATATTAATACCTACTACTCCATCGGCGAGGGACATATTACATAAAAATTTAAATGCCGATTTAGAATTTGTGTATTGTTCAAAAGAACCTTCAAATATTGCACAAAAATTAAAAGATTTAAAAGAAATAATAAAATATGAAGAATTAAAAAATAATAAAATAATTTTGACATTTACAAGCGGTTTAACAGCAAAAAATTTCTTTAAAAATGCAGATTCTGAACTTATAGAAATATTAAAAAATCATTACATTGTTTCTATTGGAGAAATAACTAAAAAAACAGTTGATTCATATGGCGGATATAATTCAATAATCCCAAACAAATACACAATTAATGAGATGGTGGAAATAATTAAAAGATTGAGGAATAAAGATTAAGAATAAGACTAAGACTATATAATTGTATGAGGTGTGCATCTTATGAAATATATTCCTAAAAAAGAAATGGATTTTAATGAACCAATTGTAATTACTGGTTTCCCCGGTATGGGGCTTGTAGGAAATATAGCAGCACATAAAATTGCCAAAGATTTAAATCTCGATTTTGTGGGCTATTTTGATTCTCCAGATATTCCGCCAATTATGGCTGTGGAGGAAGGGATATTATACCCGCCAATAAGAGCATACAGCAGTGAAAATATTATGGTAATTTATTCTGAAATTTTAATACCTCAAAACTCAATCCATGAATTAACTGATGAAATAATTAATTATATGGGGACAGTAAATCCAAAGATTTTAATTAATTTAGATGGGATAACCTCATTAAATCCTAAAAAAACCTACATGGTATCATCATCTGAAAATGTGTTAAAATCCATAGACCATAAAAATATTGAAATTCTTAATCTTGGAATAACAGGAGGTATGGCAGGAATTATTACATTAAAATGTGGTGATAATGATATACCTTCTGTATGTTTAATGACAGAAACTAATGGATTAAGACCTGACCCAAAGGGAGCATCTAATCTTATTACTATTTTAAATGACATGTATGATTTAGATGTGAATACTGAGGATTTATTAAAAGAAGATAAAGAAATAAAAGAAAAATTGAAAAAACTTGCAGAAGAGCAGATAAAGATATTATCTAAACAAAAAATTGAAAATCCAATGTATATGTAAATTTGTATGTATGATATCTGTGTGGTGATAATGGATGAAAGTTGTAGTTTTAACGGGAATCGCCCCTGAGGGAATTTCCAAACTTATTAATAATCATATATATACATTTAACTTAAAGAATTTTACAAATATTATCGCCATTACTTCATTATTAAATATAGGAGATTTTGTATTTTTAACCGAAATGTCAAAAGAAGATGTTATATATGGAACAGAAGGAGTTATTGCCCAAATAAAGGACTTAAAAATAGCAACCCAATGGGAAAAATTACCCCATAATGAAGAAACAGAATATGTAATTGCAAAAATCCAGTTGGAGGTTGTAGGTTATGGTTCCTGTACAGAGACGGTGGATTCAGAGGAGCTCCTACCCCTAACGGCAACTGTAAAAATAAATTCAATATATAATTAAAATATATAATTAAAAAATAAATAATATAATAAATTATAATTTAAAATATTAATACAAAATATATACTGGTGATATTGTGAAAATAGTAGGAATATGTGGCTCCCCAAGAGCGGAAGGAAATTCTTCTTTTTTAGTTAATGAAGCACTGAATACCGCAAAAGAAGAAGGAGCAGAAGTTGAATTTATAAGTTTGTCAGGTTTGGAGTTAAACCCCTGTATTGCATGTAATGTATGTAAAGAAGAAGATGAATGTATAATAATGGACGATTTAAATGATGTTTTGAAAAAAATAGAAGAAGCAGACGGAATAATAATCGGCTCTCCTGTATATTTTGGAGGAGTTTCGGCACAGACGAAAATGTTAATTGATAGGTCAAGACCTTCAAGAAAAGGATTTAAATTGAAAAATAAAGTTGGTGGAGCAATCTCTGTTGGGGCTTCTAGAAACGGAGGTCAGGAAACAACAATACGACAAATACATGATTTTATGTTAATTCATTCTATGATTGTGGTTGGAGATAGCGAACCATCAGCACACTATGGAGGGACTGGCGTAGGTGGTGCTTCAAATGATTGTGAAAATGATGATTTTGGAATAAACACAGCACGAAATTTAGGTAAAAAAGTTGTAGAAGTTGTAAAATTAATAAAAAATAAGTAAATCTATTATAACTTTCTGTTTCTGTAACATCTTTTAGATAAGTCCCTGTACCTATTACCCAGCCCCAAGGTTTAAATAGCTTCACAATTGAAAGTTTTTCTTCGTATTTCCCCGTTTTAGGATTATAAAATTCATATTTAATAAATGCGTAATCTTTTCCTGCTTTTTTAAGAGCATCAACACCTAACTGAACAAAAGGA
>OFDI01000062.1_pt1 | contig 18199 bp, 18 predicted proteins | sample 1520301 | NCBI WGS metagenome assembly OFDI01 (sample SAMEA3696446, study PRJEB22514) | metagenome | biome: water; feature: marine; material: hydrothermal vent | place: Pacific Ocean | collected 2014-08-12 | depth 1521 m
ATAAATGTGGTTATTTAGAGATATTTCTTGTAAATATTTGGTGCGAAAGTTAAGAACTTTAAATATTAAAGTTAAAGATGAAGTTGGAAAAATTACAGAAAAATTTAATAAATATATATTAAAAATAGAGAATAATTTGATCAAAGATAAGAAATTTATCGACGAAGCAAAATCAATAATAGATAGATTAAAAATAGGTAATTTTGACAAAACTATAGAGGCACATAGTTCAAATATTGTATTAGAAGAATTTAAAGATAGTGTAAATGATATGATTCTAGAAACAAAAAGACACTACGAAGAGATAAGCTATGTATTAGCACAATATGCAAATCTTGATTATACACAGGAATTGCGACTTAATGGTATAGCTTCAGATGGTATTTATGATATATTATCAAAAGATATAAATATTTTAAAAGACACTATTACATCTATGTTACTTGAAAGTAAAAAATCTGGTATTTTACTAGAACAAAATGCAACTGTGCTATTATCAAATGTTCAATCTTTAAATAATAATTCAAATAAAGCTGCTGCAGCATTAGAACAAACATCTGCAGCACTTGAAGAGATCACAAGCAATATTAGATCAAATGGTGAAAATATTGCCAAAATGTCAAATTATGCAACAGAATTAAATCAATCATCACATCAAGGTCAAACATATGCAACACAAACTGCTACAGCTATGACTGATATAGATAAACAAGTAAAATCTATAAATGAAGCTATTACAGTTATAGATCAAATTGCATTTCAAACAAATATTTTATCACTTAATGCTGCAGTTGAAGCAGCAACAGCTGGTGAAGCTGGAAAAGGTTTTGCAGTTGTTGCACAAGAAGTAAGAAACTTAGCATCAAGATCTGCTGAAGCTGCAAATGAGATTAAATCTATTGTTGAAACAGCTACACAAAAAGCAAATGATGGCAAAAGTATTTCAGATAAGATGATTGAAGGGTATCAATTACTTAATGAAAATATAACAAAAACAAGTCAAATCATCTCTAATGTTCAAACTGCTTCAAATGAGCAATTACTTGGAATTGAACAAATTAATAATGCAGTTACACATTTAGATTCTCAAACACAACAAAATGTTGTTACTGCAAATAAAACACAAGAGATAGCGATCACTACTTCAACTATGGCTGAGAATATAGTTGAAGAGGTATCAAAAAAGAAATTTAATGAATAAAAAATTTATTTTAAAATAAGGAGTTACAATGAAAAAAGTTATTGCGGTTGTCGTATTGTTGTTTGCAATGAATCTACTTGCTAATAGTGGCAAAGAACTTGCAAATCAGTTAGGACTAAGTGCTTCATCAAAGGCCTCTGTCCAGTGGAGCAGAGTATTTAAAAAAGCAAGAAAAATGAAGAAGTTTGGTATTGACAAACTAAGTGATTCAGATAAAATAGTTTTAAAAAAATATTTAATTAATCATGCAGCAGATTCTGATTCACCAGAAGTTGCAGGTATGTAAGAAAGGGTAAAATTATGTTAAATAAAAAAATATTATTAAGTTCAATGTTAATATCTGGTGTTTTTAGCTTAAGTTTAAATGCTAGTAGTTTAGATGCAAAAATTGCAAAGCTTGAAAAGCAAATTCAAGAATTACAATCAACACAAGAGGATATTGATGATTTAGATGATAGATTAGGAACTGTAGAAACAAGAAGTTTTACAGACAAAATTCAACTAGGACTTGGTATGAGAGTGGAGATGAATAACTACTCAAATACTTATGCCAATGGTTCAACTTATGATGCAAAAGAGATATATAGAACTAAACTAAATATAAATATGCGATCTAAAATATCAAACAATATGAAATTTACTGGAAAATTATCTATGTATAAAAACTGGGGAGATTCAACACCTAGAAATTATAATATGGATTCATTTCAAGGTAGAAAACCAGATAGCAGCAATTTATATGTAGAAAGAGCATACATAGATTGGACATTGACTGATTCTAGTGCCACTGTCCCATTTATATTAACTCTTGGAAGACAACCAAGTAGTGATGGTCCAAGTTATCAAATCAAAGAAGATATGGCAAGAAAAGGAACTTATGATGCATTAGCAGCTGATGGTGCGGCTGATGGGGTTGTTTTAACTGCAAATTTAAATAAAATATCAAAAGGAACAACTCTAAGAATAGCTTATGGAACTCCAAATGTGGTTGATAATGAACAATATACTACAACTCAATTTAATTATAATGGAGCTAAGAAAGATATTAAAAAAACAAGAGTTATAGGATATTTTTTAGAACAAACTTTGCCATCTTTACCTTATAAAAACTTATTTCAAGCATATTTTATGAGTGCTAAAAATATGAATGGAAATCCTCAACTTCTTGATATGAATTCTAGTAGTTCTAAATATATGCAATCTAAAGATACAAATCTTGGAGATTTTAAATTAGCTGGTGCAATGATTGAACTAAGAGGTATCAATGGAAAACTTGATCTATTTGCTCACTATGCAAAAAGCTATATGAAACCAAATGGTGAAACAGTAAATATGCCTGGTATGGGTAATGTTGGTTTATTAAGTAATGGAAGTAGCACTGAGAATAAATCAGGTAGTGCTTATTGGTTAGGTGCTAGATATGCAATAACTAAAGATTATAAATTAGGGCTTGAATACAATCATGGATCTGAAAATTGGTTTAGTTTTACAAGTGGAGCAAATGATCCACTTAATAAATTAGCCACTCGTGGTAAAGCTACTGAGGTTTATATAACTAAATCTATCAATAAATACTCAAATATTAGAGTTGGTGTTGTAAATATTAATTATGATTATACTGGTAGTGGTATGCATATAGGAGAACCTACTAAAATTACAAGTGCTTTAGGAACTAATGCTATATCTAAAACAAGAAATGTTTATTTGACATTTAATCTATTGTTTTAAAAATAGATATTTAATATACTTAAAAGGTAAGGATTGCTATCCTTACCTTTTTTTATGGGAGAATTAAATTATATGAAAAGTATAGATATGATAAACGGCAGATTAGATGAGATAAAAGATGAAGTGATGGCACTTGTAGATAATCAAAAAATATCACTCACTCAAAAAAATATCCTTATGCAACCACTTGTAGAGGAGAAAAAAGTTTTAGAACATACCTTAGTATATCTTCAAAAAATCAAAGATACCAACTACAAAGGATTATGTGGAGGAGGATAAAAAACGATAAAACACCTATCCTCTTATAGCAAAATCTGTTTTAATAAGTTGATCATACATAAGTAACTTTTTATAAACTTTTTTCAAATATCTTTTTGTTTCTTTATATGGTAAATATTTAATCAATCTACCATAAACTTCTATAGATGTCATATTGTTAATCTTCTTAGTTGCTTGATATATATTATGATTGCCTACAAAAGCTTTTGCTACATTTCCTGCACCTGTGTTGTATGCACAAATAGCACAAAATAGTCTTGATGTTGGATCTTTTATCCCTCTTAGATAACGATAATATAGGATATGTAAATACCCACTTCCAATTTTTATATTATTCTTTTCATTGTATAAATATGATGAATGCAACATCCTATCTTTGTTATATAGATATTTATATGTATCTCTTCCTGCTGTTTGTGGAACAATTTGCATAAGTCCAAAAGCAGGAACATAACTTCTTGCCATAGGGTTAAAACTACTCTCATTATCTATTATCGCATATATTAATTCATAAGGAATATGCTCCTTTTTACCATATTGATTAACAATATTTTTATACCTTTTTGCTTTTGTAAGATATGCATTTGTAGGGAACTTCAACCTTAAACTATAAATAGTTTGTTTTTTATATTTTATTGTTTTATAATTTTTAGGTTTTATTCTGCTTTTTAAGATCTTTTTTTGTTTGTGATTTATCATATCAGATATAATCTTTTGGCTACTATTGGGAATAGTTGTTTTTTGCTTTAGCTCTTTTAAAACCATCTTTTCTAAAATATCATTTTTATATGCTTGTTTTACATCTTCTCTATACAAACTATCAAACATTTGATTAAATCTTTTGGTTGCTTCTTGTTGATTTTTAGCTATTGTTTGCAATAAAATATTTTGATGTTGATAATCTACAATTTTTCTGTTTTTAAGATTTGGGCTATACTCAATAAATTTATGCTTTGTCGTAACAAATGGCTGATTTTTTGGCCAATGATTTTGCAAATCACTTTTAAACTTTTTAAAAGCATCTTGGTATGCTTTTTTGTATTGTCTAAACTCTTTATCAAGATTATTTTTATAGTTTTGATATTGTGTAGTCTGTTGTTTTTTATACTCATCAAATGTTATTGCAAACAATGTTGTATATAACAACACAAATATTAATAATATTTTTCTCATCTTTATCCTTATTTATTGATAGTAGAACAATGTATTAGTTCTGATATTAATTCTGTAGCATAGCTACCTTTTGGCAATGTAAAATTTAACTCAAAATGATTTTTATCCTCTTTAAACTGACTTTGAATATCAGTAGGAAAAACCCAAGCAAATCTTCTTGATCCATTTTCATTGGTAGTTTCATAATACTCTTGTTCAATTTTTTGGGCATCATTTATTGCTAACTTAACTTTTTTCCCACATAAAAGCCCTGTAGGAACTCTATCTTTATCGTTAAACTTTTGTGATTCACTTTGTAAATCCTCTGCATAAAATATTCTACCAAATGGATAATGACTCATCACATCACCTAGTAGTATCTTAAAAAAATGTGGTTGTTTCTTGATCTCTTTTAGATCTTTTAAGTCGATATCTAGTTGTTGGTATATCTCTTTTGGATCAAAAGCTTCTATTAGCCTACTGATCTCTATCCTTTTGCTCAACCATTGATTAAACAAATAGCTTTGGTATGAGTTGATATACATCTGTTTGAGTTTGCGATTTCTCTCTTTTTTGATACCTGCTATAATATCTTTACCTTTTAGATAGTTATTAGCATCTATACCAAATCTTTGAAAACCAAAATAGTTAGGCATACCATTAGTTGCAATTTTTGATAGTGCCTCTTCAAGCTTTAAAGCATCCATAGAAAAAACTCTTTTTAGTCTTATAAAAAATTTATTCCCTTTTAGATGCCCTACTCTTATTTTGTTGTTATGGTAAGTTGTATCTAATATTTTAATATTTGGATGTTCAAAACTCTCTATTTTTTGACTATATTTTTTAGGAATAGATATATGTTGTATAGTCATAGCATTTTTATCTTTTAATCCAGCATACCCAATATCTCTACTTTTACAACCTATATAATCACTTAAAATACCAACCATATCCCAAGTAGAGAGATCTTTTTTTCTTATGGTTAAAATCAGATGTTCCCCCTCATTGCTAAACTCATAAAGTGGTATCTCTGTTACTACAAAATCATCTTTGCTTTGTTTAAAATATACATCTATTTTACTATGTGTTAAAAAAAATTGTTTATTATCCAAAATGGTGTCCTTTACATTTGCAATCAAAATTGCCATCTATCGCTTTTGCGAATATATTTAATCTAATATTGTGTCGTTTGGCTATATCTTTTATTCGTTTTTTATATCGTTTATCAAATGTAAATAAAATCTCATATTCCTCTCCACTACAACCTTTTGATTTTGATATTGTATCAAAAAACTTAAATCCTATTTTATTTATCTTGCTTAATCTTTGAAGCTCAAAAAACAATCCATCCGATATATCCAAAGCACTATGAATATATGGTGATATATCGTAAAAAAACTTATCATTTAATTTTGGTTTGATAAACTTACTTTTTTTAGATATTTTTTTATTATCAAAAAGTTTATCAAGATCTTTTTTACAACTACCAATATCACCTGTATAGCACACTAAATCACCTTTTTTAGTATTGTGTCTATAGATTGGTTTTTTACTATATCCTAAGATTGTAACTGAAATATCAAGTTTATCATTGCTAATAGTATCTCCACCTATTATAGTAATATTGTATTTTTTAGCTACACTTTTAAACCCTTTTGCTAGTTGTTTTAGATCTTTTTTTCCAAAACTAGATGGGATTGCAACAGTCAATAAAGCATATTTAGGTTTTGCATTCATCACAATAGTATCACTTATATTTACAAGCATAGCTTTTTGGGCTATTTGTTTTAAACTCATCCATTCTAGTTTAAAATGAACATCTTGAAAAAAAGCATCACTACTTACGACTAATTTAGCATTATTTTTAGTATCAATATCTAAAATAGCACCATCATCACCTATAAATTTATTGTTTGAGAATTGTTTTATAAAATAGTTTTCTTTATCCATAGATGTATTGTATCTAATTGGAAGCAAAAAATTACTTTAAAAATGGTATAATTCGTTTTTTATGATTAGGAATATATATGTTTGAGAGAATTTTGAGATTTTTTATAGATAATTCAAAAATGAATTATACTTTATTTGTATTAATTTTTCTAATAGGTATAGTATCATATACCAAAACTCCAAAAGAGATATTTCCAAACTTTGATCTTGATATGGTAGTAGTAAATGGACACTATACAGGTGCTAGTATCGATACACTAAATAAAATAGTAGTGCAAGATTTAGAAGATGATCTACATAGTATCCAAGGGGTAAAAGATATAACAACTATCATCAATCCTGGAAGATTTTCTATTATTTTAGAACTAAACAAAGGTATCAACAGATACAATATCTTATCAAAAGCAAAAGATATAGTTGATCAAACAAAATCAAATCTACCGTCAGATATGGATGATCCCACAGTAAAAACTGTCGATCTTAATAAAAAACTTCTTGAAATATCACTATATACCGATCAAAACAACACAGATATATTAAAAGAGAAAGCCAAAAATTTAAAAACTCAATTACTTAGTATCAAACATATCTCAGATGTAACACTATATGGATATAGCAATAGAGTATATGAGATAATCTTAGATGAAAAAAAACTAGATGCATACGGTTTAAAACAAACAGATTTTTATAGTATAATAAGTGGTATATCAAATATTTTTCCATTGGGTAAGATAGAGGATAAAACCAAACATTTCTATATCTCTACTATAAATGGTGCTAAAACAAAACAAGAATTAGAACAAACACAAATAGATATAGCTAATAAAATCATCTATTTAAAAGATATAGCAACTATAGAGAAAAAACATCAAGATACACAAACACTTTTTTCTCTTAATTCAAAATCTGCTATAAATCTAGTAGTTAGTCAAGCTGCAAATGGAGATGCTACAAAAATAGACAAACAGGTGCAACAACTTATCACACAATTTAATCAAAAAAACAAAAATATAAAATCAAAAATCATAGATGACCAATCTTTTAAAATAAAAGAGAGACTTAATATTGTAGCTTCCAATATACTGCTTGGGCTTATTGTGATTACAATAATTGTAGCACTACTTATAAATTTAAGGATGGCATTTATTATTATGATAGGTATCCCTACATCATTTGTCATAGCTGCTATATTCTTCTATCAAGTTGGTTATACGATAAATCTTATATCATTAGTAGGAGTTTTATTAGCACTAGGTATTATTGTAGATGATGCTATGGTTGTAAGTGAAAATATACAACAATATGTAGAAAAAGGTATTGATCCAAAAGAGGCATCTATCAAAGGAACTTTGGAGATGATCAAACCTGTAACAATAGCATCTTTGACTACACTTTTTGCTTTTTTACCAAGCTTAATGATAAGTGGAACTATGGGAGAGGTTATCAAACTAATACCTATAGCCTTGAGTGCTTTAATTGTAGCTTCACTTGTAGAATCATTTATATTTTTGCCAATTCATGCGGCACATACATTAAAAAAAGAGAGCAAAACTTTATCATGGAATAAAATAAATCTACTATATAGTAAGGTTATACATTTTTTTCTTAGATGGAAAAAAAGTTTTTTAGCAATTTTTATATTTGGTGTGCCATTTTTAACAATAGTTATTTTAAAATCTTCACATTTTCAGATGTTCCCTACATTTGATTCTACTATAATCAATATAGCTTTAAAATCACCTGTGGATACAGTTTTAGAGGATAATAATAAAATTGTTAAAGATATAGCAAAAATCATATCAACTCAAAAAAATAGATGGAGTATTAAAAATATCACATCTGTTGCTGGGTATAGAAGAGATAGTGGTGGAAATACCGAAAGCTATCCTTACACTATGAGTATAACTATTGAACTAAATCAATTAGCCCCTAACAATTTTGTAGATAGATATATCACCCCTTATCTTAGTTTTTATTATGATGATACAAATATGATAAGAAAAAAGACTTCTCAAGAGATATCTTTAGAGCTAATCAAGTTTCTAAAAGAGAAAAAGTTAAAAGAGAAATACCATCTAGTTGATTTATCTGTGGTGCAAAAAAAAGTTGGACCAATTAAAGCTGATGTAAAAATAGGATTAATAAGTGATGACTATGAAAAAATAGATTATTATATAAAAATTCTAAAAGATAAACTAAACACTATTAAAGGGATCACTTCTGTATCTGATTCTACTAACAAAGGTATAGATGATCTTAAAATAAAAATCAACTCTTATGGTAAAAGTTTAGGAGTTGATGAGGGATATTTAGCAAACATATTTATCAATAAATATCTTGATATTAAAAAAGCAAGTGCATTTGATAAAGATGGTATTTTGGATATTAATCTAAAATCAAAATATAAAGATAATCTTCAAGATTTCAAATCTCAAGAGATTAGTCTAAAAGATGGCAGAACAGTTAGATTAAATCAGATTTGTGATTTTGTAATCATAAAATCTTTTGAAAAAATTACAAAAGAAAACTCTGAAACAAACTTTTATGTTTTCTCAAATGTAAATCCAAAAGTTATCACAGCAACAGAAGTTTTAAATCAACTACAACCTATTTTTAAACAAATAAAAAAAGCAGGTATAAAAATACATCTAAAAGGTGAAGCTGAAAAAAATAAAGATCTAAAAAATGATATGAAACTAGCTACTGCACTTGCTATGATATTGATACTTTTATCTTTACTATATCTTTTTAATAGTTTTAGACAAACATTTATTGTAATGAGTGTGATACCCTATTCTATACTTGGAGTTTTAATAGGTCATCAAATACTAAATGTAAATTTAGGTATGACAACAATGATAGGAACTTTAGGATTAGCTGGGGTAGTTATCAATGATGGTATTATTATGATGACATATCTTAATGAAGCAAAAACTATAGAGGATGTATTTATTAGTGCTTCTAAAAGATTTAGACCTATAGTTTTAACATCTGTAACTACACTTATTGGTGTATCATCTTTGATCTTTTTTCCAACAGGACAAGCGGTAATTTTTCAACCAATGGCGATAGCCTTAGGATTTGGACTAGCTTGGGGAACAGTTTTAAATCTGATATATCTACCTGTGCTATATAGTTTTGCTTATAGATTAAAATAATTCTTAATCATTGTTTCAATTCGTAACATATTTTTAGACGATATTTAAAAATACAATTATTTAATATTCTTATATAGATAATTTTTATATAATAGTAAGAATTAATAAAATCTTAAAAGGAAAGAGTAATAATGAGTATTTCAATTTATAAATATGATGTTGTTATCGTAGGTGCAGGACTTGCTGGTTGTGCAGCAGCTAGGGAAGCTGCACATGCAGGTCTTAGTGCTTGTGTATTGACAAAACTTCATCCGCTAAGAAGTCATTCAGGTGCTGCGCAAGGTGGTATTAATGCAGCTTTAAGTGAAGAGGATAGTATTGAGTTACATGAATTTGATACAGTAAAAGGTAGTGATTATCTAGGTGATCAAGATTGTATCAGACTTATGTGTCAAAAAGCACCTGAAACTATCAGATGGGCTGAAAAGATGGGAGCAGTATTCTCAAGAAAAGAGGATGGTTCTATTGCTCAACGACCATTTGGTGGGCAAAGTAGTCCAAGAGCTTGTTATGCAAAAGATAGAACAGGTCTTACACTTCTACAAACTATTTACGAACAAGCACATAGAGATGGTGTTGATTTCAAAGATGAATATTATGTAGCTGATATTATTTATAAAGATGGAAAAGTTACAGGTGTAGTTGCTTTCAATCTTGTAGATAGCCAACCTATGATTTTTAATGCAAGAGCAGTTATGTTTGCAACTGGTGGATATGGAAGAGCTTTTAAAATCAACTCAAATGCTCATGCTAATACAGGTGATGCTTTAAGTATAGTTGCTAGAAAAGGGTTGCCATTAGAAGATATGGAATTTGTGCAATTTCATCCAACAGGAATAGCTGGAAGTGGTGTTCTTATATCTGAAGCAGCAAGAGGAGAAGGTGGAAAACTTCTTAACTCTAAAGGTGAAAGATTTATGGAAAAATATGCACCAAATAAATTAGAACTTGCTTCAAGAGATGTTGTATCAAGAGCTATTACACAAGAGATTTTAGAGGGTCGTGGATGTGGTGAAAACAAAGATCATGTTCTTATAGATCTTACACATTTAGGTGCTGATCTTATCAATACAAAACTTCCAGAACTTAGAGATTTAGCTATCACATTTTTAGGTCAAGATATGATTAAAGAACCTATTAGTATTGCTGCAACTGCTCACTATAGTATGGGTGGTATTCCTGTAAATATTAATGGACATGTAAGAAAAAATAGCCAAGAGTTAGTAGAGGGATTTTATGCTGCTGGTGAGTGTAGTTGTGTAAGTGTTCATGGAGCAAATAGACTAGGAGCAAACTCAGTATTAGAAGCACTTTTCTTTGGAAGACATGTGGGAGACAATATAGTAAAAGACCTAAAAGAAGGTATTGAATTTATAGATGCTACTGAAGAGGATGCAAATGCTACACTAGAAGAGATGGAAAGATTAAGATCTTTAAACGGAACTCAAAGAGTGCCAGATATTAGAAATGATCTACAACAAAGTATGACTGATAATGCTGGTGTATTTAGAACAGAAGAATCACTTATCAAACAAAGAGAGATTATCAAAGAGTTAAGAAAAAGATTTGAAGATATTAGAATTGATGATAAATCAAAAGTTTATAATACAGATCTACAAGAAGCTATTGAGTTAGGTCATATGCTTGATTTCTCTGCTTTTATAGTAGAAAGTGCAATAGATAGAAAAGAGAGTCGTGGAGCTCACTTTAGAGATGATTATCCAACAAGAGATGATGAAAACTATCTAAAACATACTATGGCATATATGGATGATAAACACAATATATCTATTGATCATATGGATGTAGTGTTGGGTTATCATGAATTAGCAGAAAGAACATACTAGGAGATAATTATGAGTGATACAAAAAAATTAAAAATTAAAGTTTTTAGATTCAACAAAGAAACTGATTATCTACCTCATTACGATACATTTGAGATGAATGTAGGAAAAGATGAATTAGTTCTTGATGTTATGAATAGAATAAAATGGGAGCATGATGGAACTTTTACTTATAGAAGAAGTTGTCGTCATGGTATTTGTGGAAGTTGTGCTGTTAAAGTAAATGGTAAAGCAACTCTAGCTTGTAAAGATAATGTTTTAGAACTAACAAAAATATTTGGAGATGAGCTAGTAATAGAACCTCAAGATATCAAAAGAGCATATAAAGATATGATCATAGATAAAACAAACTTTTGGAATAAATATAATTCTGTTCAACCATATCTTGTAGCAGATATTGATGAGTTCCCAACTCAAGAAAATCTTGTATCTATTGAGGACAATGAACAAATAGATGAAGCTGATTATTGTATCCAATGTGGAGCTTGTTTCTATTCTTGTCCTGTTGTTGAAGTAAATCCTGAATACACTGGTCCAGCTGCACTTGTGAAAGCTTGGAGATTTAATTCAGATGTAAGAGATGATGCTACTGATAGTCGTCTTGAAAAACTTCAAGAGTTAGGAAGTGGTATATGGGATTGTGTAAAATGTAACGAGTGTGCTGAAGCTTGTCCAAAAGAGATAAATCCTATTAGTAAAATCACAAAACTACATCAACAAACTTTCCAAAAAGGTAAAGCTTTAAATAATGTAGCAGTTCGACATGCTGTTGGATTTAAATGGTCAATAGATAAACACGGTATCTTAGATGAAGGTGAGCTTGTAAGATATAGTGAAGGAAATATTGGTGTTATGAAACATATTCCAGAAGCGATAGCTATGTTCAATAAAGGTAAAATTGTTATGCCTTGGAATATGCCAAAATCTAAAAATTTAGATGAGATTAAAAAATTAGTTGATATTAGTTCAACTGCAAAATTTTAGGCGAAAGTCGTTAGGTTAGAAGAAGGGAAAACTATGAAAGAAACAAAAAAACTAAAATATGCACTATATACAGGCTGCACAGCAAGAGAATCTACTCCTGAACTTTTAAAATCAACTATGGCTATAGCTGATAAATTAGGGATTGAATTGGTTTTATTAGATGAAGCTAGTTGTTGTGGAGCTAGTCATCTACAAGATTTTGATGAGTTATTATCTGCAGTTTTAAATGCTAGAAATATATGTTATGCTGAAAAATTAGGATTGCCTATGGTTACTATTTGTAACACTTGTCAATTAAACACATCTCTTACAAAAGAGAGACTTGATACAGATCCAGATTTTAGAGCAAAAGTAAATGAAAAATTAGCAGAGGTTGGATTGGAATATAAAGGGACAAGCGAAGTAAAACACTTCTTATATGCTCTTCAAGATGATTATGGATATGATAAAATTGCTCAAGAGGTTGTAAATCCTATGAGTGATACAAATATAGCAGCATTTTATGGTTGTCATAATATTAGACCAAGTCATCTTCAACAAAAAACAAATGGTGGTGAAAATCCATACAAACCTGTATCTTTAGATAATTTGATTATCGCTTTAGGTGGTAATGCAGTAGAATATGAATCAAAAAATAAATGTTGTGGTTTCCATGTAGAGTTACAAAATCCTACAACTGCAAACAGATTAAGTGCTACAGCTATGACGGATGCTATAGATAATGATGCAGATGTGATGGTAACACCTTGTCCATTATGTCATTTAAGAATGGATGTTCAACAACACAATATCTCAAAAGAAGCTGGGAGAGAAGTAAATATACCTGTATTACATCTTCCACAAATGGTTGGTATTGCATTGGGGATTGAACCTACTAAATTAGGTTTAGAACACAATGTAACACAAACAGGATTATCAAGCTAATTAATAGTAGCTTAATTTAGGTAATTAGGAGTTTTTACATCCTTTTTACTTAAAAGCTTTTTTAGTAAAATACCTATACAAAACACAAACAAAGGAATAAAAATGCCAAAAATCAATAAATATCAAGATATTAGTGAAGTAGATAGAGTTGCTAAAAAAGATTTAATAGATAGACACAGTCCATTTATCACATGTGAAAATGTTGCAAAAATAAATGAACCATTTGAAGTAAAAGTAACAATGGGGAATGAATTTACACATCCAGATGATTTTGATCATTATATCGAATCAGTTACACTTTTTGATGGTGAAACAAAACTTGCTCAAGCTACTTATGTGCCTGGAACTTTAGGAAACATCAAAGCACATAACACTACAACATTTACAATCATACCTACAGGTAAAAAACTAAATCTTGTAGCTCATGGATATTGCACAAAACATGGAATTTGGGAAGGAACTTCTGTAGAAGTTGTTGTAGAACAATAATACAATCTTGGATTATGAGTATAGAAAATAGTTATTTAGGATTAGATTTTACTATATCTTCCTCTATACTCATTATCCTAATTTTCTCTTTATTATACATATTTAGAAAAAAAATATTTACCTTTTACTATAAAGATAAATCATTAGGTGATTTTAACAATAAATTAAAAGCATATTTAGAATCAACTTATCCAAAAATCAAATTTGATTATTCGATCTTTCAAGATGCACAAAAAGAACCAAATCCAGATACAAGAAGATATCTTATTATCGATAATTTAGTTCAACAATTTATAAATGCAAAACTTGATGAAAATATATCAAAAAAACCTATACCCAAAGATAAATTATGGGATAGTTATGTATATGATTCTAAACCTGACGGCAATAAACTACCAAAAGATTGGTCGCGAAGAAAACTCTTAGTTTTAGAAAGAGATGGTAATATTTGTCAAAGATGTGGCACTCATGCCAAACCTGAAAATGCCCATCTTTTTAATATTAAATCACTCAGTGATGGTGGATATTTTTATCTTGAAAATCTAGTAATACTATGTAACGATTGCTATAAAATCACCACAAAGAAAAATATCAAATATTTAGATATTAAGGATGCTTTAGAAAGTTTGTAATATTATAATGCTATAATTTGCTTATGTTAAAAATATTACTTTGGTTACATCTTTTTATATTATCATCATTTGCTAGTCATATATTATGGCAAAGCAATTACTCAAAAGCTTTAAAACAAGCTCAACAGCAAAATAAAACTTTAATGGTGCTACTAATAAAAAACAACTCTCAAGCTTGTAAAGATATAGTAAAGAATATTTTTACAAATCAGCCATATATTGCAAAATTAAATCAAAAAACTATAGCAGTGATTGTAAATAAAGATAGTAATGCAAATTACCCTATTGAGATGTATTATTCTACAATATTTCCTACACTCTTTTTTGTAAATCCACAAAATGAGATATTTATAAAAGATCCATATTATGGTGATGTTGGCACAAAAGATATAAAAAATATAATCAATGAGCTACAATGAAAAATAAAAGAATAGTTTTAATTACAGGTGCAAGTTCTGGTATGGGAAAGCAAACCGCACAATATTTAGCCTCTTGTGGTTTTATTGTATATGCTACAACTAGAACACCAAATAAATTAGATGATATAAAACAGGACAATTTAATACCAATTAAAATAGATTTAACCACTCAAGAGAGTATAAATAATACAATTCAGACAATAATAAAAAATCATAAAAAAATAGATATACTTATCAACAATGCTGGATATGGATTAGTCTCAACTGTAGAAGATGTTACAGAAGAGCAAATGTATGATCAATTTAATATAAATGTTTTTGGGGTTCTTAGAGTATCAAAAGCTGTTATACCAATTATGAGAAAACAAAAAAGTGGACTTATTATCAATATTAGCTCATTTTTAGGTAAGATTGGATTGCCTTTACTTACGCTTTACAACTCTAGCAAATATGCACTTGAGGGAATTACAGATAGTTTAAGATATGAATTAAAAGATTTTAATATAAGAGTTCATTCTATTATGCCCGGTTTTTTTGATACAAAGTTTGTAAGAGATAATCTACAAATAAATCAAAACACTTTTAGTCAAAATTCACCATATAAACATATAGTATCTTCATTAGTTCCAACAATAGTGGAACAAATCAATAATGGAAACAACTCTATAGAAGTGGCAAAATTAATTTTAGATATTATAGAAGATAAAAATTTCAAAGCAAGAGTAACCGCAGGAGATAAAGCAAAAAAATTTATCCCTATAAAAAAAGAGTTAAGTGATGAGGATTTTGAAAGAAGAGTAAGGGAATACTATACAATATAATGGAAAGTTTTTTCTTTAATATTACAGATAGAAGTTATAAAATTACTAATATTTATAAAAGTAATAATAGTTATATCAAAAGAGTTGATATATCAAATGGGATAGTATTTTTAGATATAAATTTACAAAAACATACAAAACAAGAGTTTAAAATCAGAAATCTTGATAGAATGGTGGCAATTAGTGTTGTAAAAAATGGCAATTTCAATATAAAAGATAATACAAATAACAAAAACTTTAAATCAAAACAAAATCAAATTCAAATATATTGTTCTTCAAAACAAGATTTTATTTTAGAGTTAAACCAATCAGATAAAACAGATATTTTTATAGTTTTTATAGCTGATTTTTTTCTAAAACGATATTTAAGCAATAGCGATATTGAGCCTATAGATTTTATATACAACAAAATACAAAAAGAGTTAAGCTTAGAGTTAGTAAATAGTTTTTCAATAGATGCATTGAGTTTATATATTATTGAAAAAATAAAACAAAAACAAACCAATATGAATAGTATAAAATGTGAACATAATATTATAGAATTTATGATACATTGTTTTTCATTATTTGATTTTTATGATGATACAATCAATCAAGATGATTTAATAATAGTAAAAAAAGCAAAGGATTATCTACTTAAAAATTTTGCATCTGCTCCTACGATTAAAGAGTTAGCTCATATTTGTGCTACAAATGAGACAAAACTCAAAAAGATTTTTAAGCAAGTATATAAAATAACAATATATGAGTATATACAAAAACTTCGCCTTGAAGAAGCCAATCTACTTTTAAGAGATAAAATTTTAAATATAGGTGAAATTTCACAAAAAGTAGGATACAAACATCAAGGTAACTTTAGCAAACTATTTTTTAACTATTTTGGGGTATATCCCAAAGATCTACTCAAATAAATACCTCTAGTGCTAAAAATAAATTCTTTTTTTGATATTTTAGTATTGTTTTAAAATGTAATATATATTACTATTTATAAATATAAATTACAGGAGTATTCAAAAATGAAAAAAGTCATAATATTAATTATAGCAACTGTTAATTTTGCATATAGCACAAATGATGAAAGTTTAAGAAAACTAGCATTAGATTCTGGATATAAACCAATTCCTCAAAGTTTAGAAAAAATAAAAGAATTATTTGACAATCCAAACAACCCAATAACAATAGAAAAAATAAAACTTGGTAAAAAACTTTTTAATGATAAAAATTTAAGTTTGAGCAGAAAAATAAGTTGTGCAACTTGTCATGATATAAAAGATGGCGGTGAAGATGGAAAACCAACAGCAATAGGTCATAAAAATAGAGCAAATCCATTTCATTTAAATACTCCAACTGTTTTAAACTCTGCTTTTGCAAAAAGTTTTTTTTGGGATGGAAGAAGCCCAACATTAGCCGACCAAGCCAAAGGGCCTACCCAAGCATCTTTTGAGATGGCTTCAACTCCACAGCTTATAGAACAAAGAGTAAAAGAAAATAAATTTTATCAACAAAAATTTAAAGAGATTTTTAATAGTGATAGTGCAATTACATTTGATAATATCACAAAAGTTATAGCTACATATGAAAAAACACTATTAACTTATGGAGATTTTGATAAATTTTTAGAAGGTAATAACAATGCTATAAATAAAAAAGCAAAAAAAGGGTTAGAATTATTTGCAAATATAGGATGTAAAGGTTGTCATAGTGGATATGCTTTTGGTGGATTATTAACTGCTAAATTTCCATTAAGAACTTACAATGGCTTAATTATGCCTAAATTTATATATGATAAAAGAAAAAAATTAGAAGATATGACAATACAATTAACTACTAAATCAAATAGATACCCTTTTGAAAATAAAGGTGGTTTTTTAGGTAAAAATTCATTACAAATATTTCGAGTGCCTATTTTAAGAAATATAACAAAAACAGCTCCATATTTTCATAATGGTATGGTAAAAGATTTAGATAAAGCTATATATATTATGGGAAAATATCAAGTAGGAATAGATTTAAATGAAACTCAAATATCACAAATAAAAGAGTTTTTAAAAACTTTAGAAGGGGAAGTTATATCTCCTATTAAATAACCATTTTTATCCCCTATAAAAATATTACCTAAAGCTTTAATTTACTTAGCAAAATAATATATATTATTAAATATTTTTAGATTTTTATGATTAGAAGTTATAAATTAATGAATCATAAAGATATAAAAAGGACTTTACGATATGCAAAATTAAGTCCTGATAGTGGTCGTGAATCAGTTGAGAGTTTAGGATTTTAAAATGTGGGGGGATTAGTTAAGTCCCCCCCTGTAGTTTTAGTAAAGTGGCACTACTAGGATAAATCCAACCATAACCAAGATTAACAATAATCTTAACAAAGTGAATCCTTTTGCAAAAGCTCCACCGCTTAAAGTCCCACTAATAAAAAAGGGTAAGGATAATAAATATCCCTACCCGAATTTTAATCCCTATTGCCGACAAGTAACTAATTTGTCAAAGGATTCACTTTGTTTCAGACAGATTATATAATAAATATTTTTAAATGTCAAGTACATAAAATATCCCAAATAAATCCATAATATAAAATCTACCATCCAATTCTAAAAAAGTATC